>Ga0307990_1001167_pt1 | contig 22415 bp, 15 predicted proteins | sample EllFjometagen129_FD_203168 | JGI IMG/M metagenome (GOLD analysis project Ga0307990, IMG submission 203168) | Marine microbial communities from Ellis Fjord, Antarctic Ocean - #129 | ecosystem: Environmental > Aquatic > Marine > Unclassified | place: Southern Ocean | collected 2014-10-08
TGGGATATCTTCAAGAAAAATGTCGATGATGGATTCCACAAGTTCCGCATCGTTCATCAGCTTTTCCAGCAGAGCATCTTTGTCGAAGATATCCTTATCCATCTCTTCTTCGGCTTCCTTCGCAACAATCGCACCTTGTGCAGGTGGCGTCGACAGGGGAAAATTGCCGATTGTCATATGGTTGCCGTAATTGTTTTCAAGGGCTTTTTCATCCAGGGTTTCAGCCGTATCGCCGCCTTGAGCCAAAAGTGCCTTTTGAATCGCTTTGAACAGTTCCTCCGGTTTGACCGGCTTGGTGATATAATCGTCCATTCCAGCATCCAGACATTTTTCGCGATCTCCCTCCATGGCATTGGCGGTCATGGCGATGATGGGAATTTTGTGGTTTTTTACGGCGGAGGACTCGTCGCGAATCCTGCCGGTGGCTTCGTAGCCGTCCATCTCGGGCATCTGGCAGTCCATGAGCACCATGTCGTAGGGAAGGGTTTCCAGAGCCTTGACCGCTTCGGCGCCGTTGACGACGGCGTCGGCCCGATATCCCAGCTTCTTCAGAATGGCGGCGGCCACCTTCTGGTTGACGATGTTGTCCTCGGCCATCAAAATTCGCACTTTGCGTTTATGATCCTCGGCGATGCTGTGCCGCGTGACAAGAGATTTGTGAGTGTATTTTCTTGGAACGGAATTTTTATTCTCTACCGTCATTAGGGCATCGAATAATTGTGATTGCCTGATCGGTTTTGTCAGATAGGCGGAAAAGCCGATCTCCTTCATTCTGGCGGCGTCGCCGCGTTTACCCACGGAGGTTAGCATTACCAAAATCGGCATTTCAGGCAGATCCGGTTCCGCCTTGATTTTCTCTCCGAGAGTTTCGCCGTTCATGCCCGGCATCAGCATGTCCAATATTCCGATCTCAAAAGGATCTTTTTCCGCAAAAGCCATTTTGAGTTTTCGTAATGCGGCTTCGCCGCTTGAGGCTTCGTCGTATCGGCACTCCCACGATTTGAGCATTTGCCCAAGAACGCGGCGGTTGGTTTCGTTATCGTCCACGATCAGGATGCGCTTGCCGCGAATATCCTCTGTCATCTCAAAAGGCCGCGGTATATCGCCGGTTTGCTTTTTCAATACTGCCGTGAACCAGAACTCGGAGCCTTCGCCTTCCGTACTGTTTACGCCGATTTCACCTCCCATCAACTCGCAGAGTTGTTTGGAGATCGAAAGCCCCAGGCCGGTCCCGCCGAACCTGCGTGTGGTTGAACTGTCCGCTTGTGTGAATGGTTGAAAAAGAGCCTCTTGCCTGTCTTTGGAAATGCCGATGCCCGTGTCTTTGATCGAAAAACGAACAGTGGCTTTTTTCTCATCCTCGCTTTCAACGCCAACACCAATCGACACCTCGCCGTCGTTGGTGAATTTGATAGCGTTGCCGGCCAGGTTGATCAGAATTTGGCGAATACGACCCGGATCTCCCCGCAGAAGAGAAGGCACATCCGAATCAATGCTATCGATAAACTCCAATCCTTTTTCATGGGCCTTGATGGCCAAAAGCTCACCGGCGTCTTCCAGCGTGGCGCGCAGATCGAAGTCGAGTATCTCCACGTCGAGCTTTCCCGCTTCAATCTTTGAAAAATCCAGGATGTCGTTAATGATCATCAGTAGAGCGTTGCCGCTGCTGAGGATGGTTTTCGCGTAATCAAGTTGCTCGTCACTCAGGTCGGTATCCAGCAAAATGGTTGTCATGCCGATCACGCCGTTCATGGGCGTGCGGATCTCGTGCGACATATTGGCAAGAAATTCTGATTTCAGTTTATTGGCGGTCTCTGCTTCACTCTTGGCAATATCCAGCTCGAGGGCTTTCGATTCAAGTTTCCAGGTAAAATCGATAAGCTCCTTAGAAGCCATTTCAGCTTCTTCCTTTGCTCGCAACGACTCCTCCTCCGCCTTTTTGCGATCCCTGATCTGTTGTTCCAGGTATTCGTTCACGGATTGAAGTTTGGCCAGCGTGCTCTGGAGTTCCCTATCGGCCTTTTTACGTTCGGTGATGTCGCGGGTTATTCCGATAATCCCATAAGGCGATCCACCTTCATCCCTAAGAAAAGACATGGTGACTTCCGTCCAAACACCGCTGCCATCTTTACGAATCTGCTCAACTTCCAAAGTTCTGGAACGATCCGGCGCAGCGTCCGGATCACTTTCTCTGGCAAATTCTTCCATAAATACTTGAACGGATTTGTGATACGACTCGGGAGTCAGCATCTTTTCCAAAGGAATAATCGCAGCCTCGTCAGGAGTGTATCCGCGCAGTTTCAGAATCGAGGGGCTAAAATAAGTGAAGCGTTGCTCCATATCCATAGTCCAGATGACATCGGATGAATTTTCAGTAAGAAGCCGGTGTTGCTCTTCGCTTTTTCGCAATTTTTCCTGTTGTCGATGGATGCCCTGGTCGGTTCGCCGCAGAAAAACAAAAAGTAAAGTGATCAACCCGGTTAATAGCCCTAGCGCTCCCCCAACGGAAACGGCCATCAGCCGGTTTTGCGCCGCCTTCGGCGCCGAAATGTTAAACAGCAACACCAGATCACCGACTTCGGTGCCGGATACATCCACCATCAGGTCAAACATTATCCGCCACGTTTTGCCGCCAAAGGCTATTTCGGTGTTAATGTCTCCGTGGGCATGGTTCGCTTCGCCGATAAAACGACTGGCTTCCGTGGGTAGGGGATCCAGACTCGAATAGACCAGGACATCTTCGGAGAATTGGCTCCAATTGCCTTCGCGGCCAAGCATTTTCATGCCCGCTTCCCATTTCCCTCGGTTCAAGATGGTCTTGCGAATGACCACCGCCAGTTCGACTTCCGATTGTTGGGGAATACTGGCCAGGACATCCTCGATCTCCTTACCCAGTTCCAGGTAGCCGATGAGCGCATCACCCTCAAAAATTGGTCGCACGACACGCAAGGTGAAGGTGCCCAGCGGCCCCAGCTCTATGCCCGAAGCCGTTTTTTTTGTCCGCTCGGCTTCGCGTGCGGTGAACCGATCAATTAAGTCGCCATGTTCTTGAGGGCTATGGACACGCAGAAAGTTCACACGATCGGGCTGATGGAAATAGAAATGCGTAATTTTGTACTTTTCGCGGAGCGGCGCAAATATCGGCATGGAAGTCGAGAACAAACGTTCTCGATCCCGATCTTTCATGGCATCGCGCAGGGCCGTGTTTTGAACAATGATCTCTTCGAGCGCCTCAAGCGCCCTGGATTGTTCAGCTAACGATCGGTTAAAGTCGCGGGGAATTTCCAGTAAAACCTGGCGGCAGGATTCGTCCAATTTATTTTTCTGCTCGGTCACCAACACCATGCCGAAGCCGCTAACCAGCATCAACAATACGACGACCAAAGGGATCAGCAAACGACGCTGGACGGGCTGGATTGAAGTTTTCGATTGGAATTGCGAGTCAACCAGTGGGACCAGCGCCATTAAACTTGTACTCCAACGGTTCTAAGTGATTGAAAGTGAAGCGCCATCTGTCTCATGTTTGGGAAGTTTTCAGAAATTTATTCCGTTGGTTATGCTCGTTGCACATTGCGTTTTCAAAGCTACCGCAGAAAAACCGGCAAGTAAATATAAATACTTTGGACGTTTCCTTCCAAGACAGCGTTTTGTGGGGATTTGAGCTTAATAATCAAAACCCGGTACGATTCGATGGGGGGGTGCGTCAAGAGTAATCGCAAATCCGTTACGACACGGTTACGACAACGAGGGCTTTTCAAGAACAAAGGGCCTGAACCTTTTTGGCTCAGACCCTTTGTTTCCAACGGAGAGAGAGGGATTCGAACCCTCGGCACGGGTTAACGTGCACACGATTTCCAGTCGTGCACCTTCGGCCTCTCGGTCATCTCTCCACGCAATTCATCTTATAAATCGTCGTCAACGCCTTGGCGTCATGAGTTTCGGAGAGAGAGGGATTCGAACCCCCGGTACCGTAAACGGTACAACGGCTTTCGAGGCCGCCGCATTCGTCCACTCTGCCATCTCTCCCGATGGTGACTGACGATGATATTAAGGGCCTGTCACGAAATAACCGTTCCATTCGACCACCCTCGGTGTGACACACTTATTTCGTGACAGACCCTAAGCAGATTTTTAATGATCGCTTCGACGCCGGCGAAAAAACGCCGAGAGCATCTCGCCGCAGGAATCCGCCAGGACGCCGCCGAGCACTTCCGGCTTGTGATTCAAGCGTTCATCCGCCAGAATCCGATACAAACTTTCAATGGCCCCGGCCTTGTTATCCGTTGCGCCGTAAACCACGCGGTCAAGCCGCGCCAGCACGATGGCCCCGGCGCACATCACGCAGGGTTCAAGTGTGACGTAGAGCGTACACCCCGTCAAGCGCCAACGGCCAAGAACCTTCGCAGCCTCGCGAATGGCGGGCATTTCCGCGTGCCCCGTGGGATCATGCTCCGTTTCACGACTATTGCACGCCCGTGCAATGACCTTTTCATTATGGACGATGACGCAACCGATGGGGACTTCGCCCATCTCGCCCGCCCTGGCCGCTTCGGCAAGAGCCAGCGTCATCATCTGCTCATCTAAGGTACTCATGCCAAAGACCGCCCACCTTGTTGATAAGGCTGCGATTGTTTAGCAACAGGCATTTTCCATGTCAAGGATAAGCCGCTGAATTGAAACATTAGTCTGAAGCGGTGGCGAATAAATCATATTCGGAGGATATTTCAATACGCGCTTTCACGATTTGGCCGGGATGCGCCTTTTGCCCCGCCGGGACGTGGAGATAGGTGATCCCATCCACCTCTGGAGCCTGGATCGAAGCGCGCCCGCTATGCGTATAACGCAGATCCTCCGCCGGCGGCAATTCCTCCTCCACCAGGACCTCGGTTTCGCATCCTATTTGCTTGTGCAATGCCTGTCGGGATATCTCCTGCTGCATGCTCATCAGCCGGTCCAGCCGGTCCGCAGCGACTTCAGCGGGGACCTGATCCGCCATTTTCGACGAGGCCGTGCCATCCTCGCGGCTGTAGGCGAAGGCACCGAGATTCTCGAAGCGCTGCTTTGCCGCAAACTCCAGCAATTCCTCGAAATCTTCTTCTGTCTCGCCCGGATGCCCCACGAGTAAGGTTGTTCGCATAACAAGGTCCGGGATCCGGTCACGAAGCGTAGCCAGAAGTCGATTTTGCCCGGCGGCGTCAATTTTCCGGTTCATAAGTTTCAACATCCGATCCGAGGCGTGTTGCATGGGGATGTCGAGATAGGCCAGGACCTTTTCACAGTCGACGACGGCATCAATCAACTCGTCGGCGAAACCTCGGGGATGCGCGTACATCAGGCGAATCCAGCGCAATCCGCTTATCGAATCAAGCTCCCGCAGAAGCTGCCAAAGCCTCGGTTTGCCGCCCTCGAAGCCGTAAGCCGTTGTATCCTGCGCGGTGAGCGTGAGTTCGACGACTCCCGATTCCACCAGGGTCCGCGCCTCCTGAATCAATCCCGTCATAGGGACGGATTGCCACGAGCCGCGGATTCCAGGAATCGTGCAAAAGGAGCAGGCGCGATTGCAGCCGTCGGCGATTTTAAGCCAAGCCTGCCCCGGCACGCCTGAGAGCAGACGCGGACCCTCGGCAATGGGAGTCGGTCGGCCTTTTGTAAAACATGCACGCCGGCCCGGTTTGGCGAACCACTCTTCCACCAATTGGCGCAGGCGTCCAAACTCCGATACGCCGGCGATGATATCCAGCACGGGAAGTTCATCGGCAAGATCATTGCGATAGCGCTCCGGCAGGCATCCCGCAGCGACAAGGCACGAGGTTTCTCCTCGCCCTTTCGCCTCTATTTCCTCCAGCAGAACATTGATGGATTCCTGAGAAGCCTCTTCGATGAAACCGCAGGTCGTCACAATGACCACGTCCGCCTTTCCGTCCGGGACCACGTCCCAGCCATTTTCGGCGAAGCTTGCGGCCACGCGTTCAGAGTCCACCTTGTTCTTGGCGCATCCCAGCGCGACGATTCTCACAGACGATGGTTGAGAGGTGTGGGATGAGGGATGCAGAGCGATCAACCGAGTAGAATTTTTCATCCTAAATCACTTATTTCTTTTCGGACTTCTCATCACCGATGACAATTTTTCCGTCCACCATCTTCAAAGCGGCGAAGGGGCTGTAGGGCGACGGACCTTTTTTCTCCGGGCGTTTTTTTGGCGCGGGCGGTCGACTCCGGTTTGCGTCGGGCCGCTGCCCGCGACCACCGCCCCGCCCATCATTTCGCTGATCCCGCGCCGGGCCTCGCGGCGGCTGGCGGCGCGGCTCCCTCTTTTCACTCGGTCGCCCCTGGCTGCGCGTATCGCTTCTTTGCCGGGCGTCCCTCGGCGGCCCAGTCGGTCTTTCCCGTCTTTGCGCCCCGAGAAAAGCCTCCTTGATGGAAAGGCTGATACGCTTGCGCGAAACGTCCGCATCCATGACCACCACTTTGACGCGCTCGCCGATAAGCACGACGGAAAATGGGTTGGCCAGGCGTTTGTGCGTTAATTGGGAAAGGTGCACCAGGCCGTCTTGTTGAATTCCGATATCCACGAAGGCGCCGAATTCGGTGACGCTGGTGACGACGCCCTCCAGGAGCATTCCCTTTTTTAAATTTTCTATCGACTGAACATCGGGACTGCAGGGGGACTCAACAAATGACCCGCGTGCATCACTGGTGAAGTCGTTCATCTCATCCAGGATGAAACGCAAAGTAGCTTCGCTCGTGTCTTCATCAATGTAGTCGGAAATTTTCAGAGTCTTCCGCTTAGCCGGATCGGCCAGAAGGCCCGCCACCTCTGTCTCCAGAGCCTCCGCCATTTTCTCGACCAGCTTATAGCGCTCGGGGTGAATACCCGTTTTGTCCAAAGGGTTTTCGCCATCATAAATGTAGAGAAAGGGACTGCACGCCGAAAAACTTTCGGGGGTCATTCCACGCACCTGATGCAATTCGGACCTGGTCCGCAAAGCTTCCTTTTCCTCGCGGAACCGGGTCAGGTTTCCGGCACGCAGGTGGCCGATTCCGGGTACGTAAGAAAGAAGTCTTCGATCCGCTTTATTGACATCGACCCGAATGTTGCTCACGCATGACGTGAAAACGCGCTCCAGAACTTCGATGAGCAAAGATCTCACCAAGCCTCGATGCAAAGGCGAGACATTGATGCAACAAGGGTCGACCTTCGCCAGTTCCCTGAGGGGATCCTGCATCCGCCGCCCCACGCTTACAACCCGTCGCCAGGTCTGATTCTCCTCGGGCAACTCTTCGGTAGAGATGGAACTGCTCGAATAAAAACCGGCCTCGTGTTCGCTGATCCGAGAAAAGGATAGTTGGCCGTTGATTTTGCCTTCCGTGATCATCCCGCGAATAAGCGCATGGGCGGCTCGACCTGCGGCGCTGCGACCGATGGCGACGCCTTCAGGTTTAAAATCTGCAATAATCTGCTCTATTTTCTGCTTGGTTTCCGATGTCTTTTCCGGGTCCGCGATATCAAGCTTGTCCTTGTGAACCAAGCTTCCGTCCGCGCCGACAACGGCGACCGCGCAGCCTGAATCCGAGTCCGCCGCAAAACTCATGACGATTTTGGAGCCGAATGCCGGAGCCATAAGCTGCATATAGACTCCCTTGGCGATGCATTGGATCGCCGCATCCTCGGCGTCGTCGCGAAGAAAGTTTTTGACTTCGCCCTCCATCACCGGAAGCAGCAATCGGTCGCAGGCGTCCTCCAAAGAAGATTCAAGATGGTCCAGAAAGGGGCTTTCAAGATTTTTCAAAATTCGTTTGCGGACTACCGCCAAGGCTTCTTCCCGGTCCACCATGACTCGAATTTCGAGCGCGCCTTCCTTTTCGCCCTGTCGCAAGGCGAGAATGCGATGGATCGCAATGTTTCTGACCGACTCGGAGTATCCAGAGTAGTCTTTGTATTGCCGAGCCTTTTTCTCCTCAAGATTGTCGGCGACCAGGCACGCGATGCGCCCCTTTTGCAGCATCATTTCCCGCAGCGCCTGGCGCAAATCCGGAAGCATGCTGATTCGCTCGGCGCAGATATCCCGCGCTCCCTGCCAGGCGTCCTGCTCGGTCAGGATTCCTTTTTCTTCACTGATGAAAGGCGCTGTTATCTCAGCCAAAGTTTGTTCGGATGATTGCTGTTCCCAGATCATCTTCGCCAGCCCGACAAGGCCGGATTCAATGGCTTTGATGGCGCGCGTGGCTGGCTTGGGCTTGTAAGGCAGGTATAGGTCTTCGAAATCGGTTCGCGTATTGGTGGCGATGATCTTCTTATGCAGATCCTCGGTGAGCGAGCCCTGCTCATCAATACTTTGTAATATGGCCGACTGCCGAGACAGCAATTCCCGATTTCTTTTCAGCATTTCCGCAATCCGCGCGACGGAATTTTCATTCATTCCACCGGTATCCTCAATGCGGTATCGAGCGATGAAAGGAACGGGCGCTCCCTGGTCCAGCAAGACCACGGCTCGCTGAACGGCGGATTCGGATAATTTTAGCTTGGCCGCAATCTGAGCGGCAACATTGATATCCATGTAATCAAGGTCCCCAGGATACGAAACAAAATGCGCCTGATACAGACGCAGTAGTCAGTTTCTTGTCGAAAGCGAAATGCATGTCAATAGCCGCCGACGCCGAAAGACGGTTTCAGAAAAATGCTTGGAGTAATATATCCACTTTGAACCCCCTCTGGCAGACACGACATGTGGTATTATATTATTAAATTGGCACCACATCTTGTGCCTATCGTCGAAAATCACTGAAATAATATTAGACCAAAGAGGTTTTTTTCGATCTATTTATCGCCCCAAAGATATTTGAGTATGGGAAAATTCGTCGCTTTAAGAGAGCGCAGAGGCTTTTTGTTTCACCGGGGAAACAACAAGGCCTTTCCCTTCCTAATGCGAAATGGATATAATGACGGCGATATAAAGCACTTGGAGAAACTATGAAGACTATGAAAAACGCCCTTCTGACAGCCCTGGTTTCGATCCTGGCTTTGTGCTTTGCTCTGGCCATTGCCTGCGGCGACGACGATGACGACGACGAATCAGATGACGACGAATATTCACCCTTTTATGACGACGACATTGATGACGACGTGGACGACGTGGACGACGTGGACGACGATGTGGACGATGACATCGATGATGATGTGGACGACGACGCGGACGACGACGCGGACGACGACGACGACCTGGCTGATATCCTGGCGGACGCGCATGAGGATTGCGTGGATTTCTTTGCCAATGTCTGCGGTCTTGATGAAGACACAGCGCAAATGACATGCGAATTGTGGATTGAAAATTTTGTAACAATGCAAGATTTAGATTTGGTTTGCCTGGCGGCGACCTTTGATGCCCTGTGGGAATGCGCGGGCAATGATTGCTACAATTGGACTGACTGCGTGCTGGACTTTGTCGACGAGTTGGAGGCTTGCATCGGCTGACCTGATCCGCGGCGAGGGGGCAGGCATTTTGTCTTAGTTCGCCTGGGCATTGACGGTTCAATAAATCCCCTACGAACTGCCCGATTACCTTGGGAAAAGATCAATCTTGACTTTCCCGGCTTGATTGCCTATACAGACCGCCGGTTTGCAGATTATCAGGTGGTAATTATGGCTTCAAATTCAAAGAAAACGGGTTCGATCCGAAAACGCAGAACGCGCAAAATGGGCAAGACCCGCAAAAAGCTTCAGAATCGTGACGGCTCCACGGCGGCCTTTCCCATTCATGTGAAAGCTGCGGAAAATACAGCGGGCTAAGCTGCGCTTCGATTTTCAGTGTGCGCGGCGCTTCTTAAAGCTCACAGGCGCTGATTTTTGCTCGCTTCCCTCATCCGCAATAAAGATTTTCTCTTTTAATATACTGGGCGACCGCCTGCGGCGTCGTGCCTTGGATGGATTCGCCGCTCATTATTTTTTGGCGAATAGCTGAGCTGCTGATATCAATAAGCGGCAAGGCGATGTCAAAGATGCGGGCGCCCGAGTCTTTGTGCACCAAGGTGCCTGCGACCTCCTCAAATTCACCGGACAATTCCCCCAAAGATTCCGTCATGCGGCCAGGATCGAAACCCGGCCTGCGCATCAGCGCCCAATCCGCCAGCGGAAGCACATCCTGGGCCCGATGCCACGCGCCGATTTCGAGCCAGGCGTCGGCGCCGATGAGAAAAACGAAACGCGCACCGGGCATTTCCCGATGCATCTGCAAAAGCGTCGTCAAAGTATAGCTTGGACCCCCGCGGCTGACTTCGACGCTTGAAACCTCAAAGAGCGGATCGCCCTGAATCGCCAGCTCGACCATCCGCAGGCGATGCTTTGGCGCGGTGTCGCCGGCAAGGTCTTTGTGCGGCGGAATGGCGCTCGGGATAAAAATCAGCTTTTGCAGCCCCAGCGAATCGGCGGCGGCGCGCGCCAAGCGCAAATGCCCGTTATGGACGGGATTGAAGGTGCCTCCGAATAGTCCCACGAGTGTTTCAGCGTTCATGAAACGACGTTAGCAAAAGGCCATTTATGGAGCAAGGTCCATTGGTGGGTTTTGGAAAAGAAGCTTCAGGATCATCCGCAAAAATCTCGACCATGTCGTCGGGCAAGGGATTTCGCCGCGGGTGGCATGGACAAGTCGCTAGTGAGCGCCAGCGATCTGCGCTTGTCCGTGTCGGCGTTATTCCTTTGCAGCGCATGCGTCTTTTCTTCAATCAACACGGACAAGCGCCCTCGCAAGCTCGGGCCGAGAAGCTTGTCCATGCCACCCGCGCCTGAGGATGTAACTCCTCTCCGCGAGAATCTCGACCATGCCAACCGCGCGTGTTATGATTCGCCCCGATGAAAGGGATGAATCCATTGAACACGCTTGAAACATCGCAAAATCGTCGAGTCACGAAATATCTCAAGGGGCCTGCGCGGTGGGTTGTCGACGGCATTCCTGAAAACTTTCTTCACTACCGGCTTTTCCCGTTGCTTTCCAGGCAAGCCGCTTCGCGTTATCGGCGCGATGTGGATTTTTTATTGCCTCAAACGGTCTCGCTGGAAACGCGCACGATCTGCAACGGGAGTTGCGCCTTTTGCGCGGCGTCCGTGCAAAACAACACACGCAAAGACCACCGGATGCCCGACGAAGTATTTCAGCGATGCATTGATGAACTTTCCGATATTCACTTTTCGGGGCGCGTAGCGTTTTTCGTAAACAACGAACCCCTCTTGGACGAAAAAATCGCCGACCGGGTCGCTTACGCGCGCGGCAAGCTCCCGAAAGCCTTTTTGCAGATCAGCACCAACGGAATCCGGCTCGATGAATCGATCGCGGTGGCGCTGTTTGAAGCGGGTCTCGATGACCTGACCGTCAATGCCTACGTGAGCGATGATAGGATTCCCCCGCATATTCGCGAGACAGTGCAGGCGCTGCCCGAAGCCTTCAGACAAAAGACAAGCGTTCACGTTCGCGACGCAAAAATGAAGATTGCCAACCGCGCCGGGAGTTCCCCGAATGCCCCGGCGCTGGCCCGACCGATGCCGGCTTTTTGCACTTTCCCCTTCACGCAGATCAATATCGTGCACGACGGCGCTGTTTCCCTGTGCTGCCAGGATATACGCGTGCAGGAAATTATGGGCAATGTTATGGACCAAGGATTGCTCGGCGTTTGGTTCGGCGAGCGTTTCCGGGAAGTTCGCCGGAGCCTTTTGCGTTATGATCGTCAAGGCGTCGGGCTGTGCAAGCTGTGTGATTGGCGGGGCTTTAAGTCTCTTGAGGGCCGACTGTCATTTCTCAATCGTATTATGGGCCACATCTGGTAGGAAGCGATCATGACGCAAAACGATATATTGGAATTGTTAAAACAGGTTGCGTCCGGCGACGCATCCCCGGGCAGCGCATTCGAAAAATTGAAATCGCTGCCCTATGAGGATTTGGGATTCGCCAAACTGGATCATCATCGGAGCATCCGCCGGGGCATTCCTGAAGTCATCTACGCCGAGGGCAAGAGCGTCGATCAATTACTTCGCCTCATTGAACGCATGCTCGAAAGCTCCATGCCTCTTTTGGCGACGCGCGTGTCGGAGGAAAAAGCGATGGCGTGTCTATCGCGATTCCCGGACCTGGACCACAACGCGCAGGCCCGGACGCTTTCAAAAGGAGCCCTGCCCGAAGCGGGGCGCGGAGTCGTAGCTGTTTTAACGGCAGGCTCATCGGACGCGCCCGTAGCCGAGGAGGCCGCTGTGACGGCGCGCGTGATGGGAAATCGTGTAGAGATGGTCAACGATGTGGGCGTGGCCGGATTGCATCGCCTTTCCGCCGCGAAGGATGTTTTTCATCGCGCTACGGTGATAATCGTCGTCGCGGGAATGGAAGGGGCGCTGGCTTCGGTCATCGGCGGCCTGGTGGATGTTCCCGTGATCGGCGTTCCCACCAGCGTGGGATACGGAGCGAGTTTCGGCGGCGTGGCCGCACTTTTATCCATGCTCAATTCCTGCAGCGGCGGCGTGAGCGTCGTCAATATTGATAACGGTTTCGGCGCTGCGATTGTCGCAACGCTAATTAACAAGGGACCGGCCTTTTTGACCGGCAATGGAGCCAATAAATGAGAACATTGTACGTGGATGCTTTCGCCGGCGCGGCGGGGGATATGCTCCTGGGCGCGCTTTTCGACCTGGGCTTTGATCCGGCGCAGTTAAAGCCGATTCTTGCGCTTCTCGACCTGCCCGACAGCGCTTTGGAAACTTTTGAAGAGCAGCGGAGCGCGCTGCAATGCCGCCGCGTCATCGTTCATGTCGGCGATATAGAGCAGCCTCATCGCCACCTTTCAGACCTGCTGGCCCTTCTGGACAAGTTGCCTGACGAATCGGCGCGCGATTCGGCAAAGCGTGTTTTTCAAAAACTGGCTGAGGCCGAAGCCAGTGTGCACGGCTTTGATGTTTCCGAAGTGCATTTTCATGAAGTGGGTGCGGCGGACAGTTTTGTGGACATCGTCGGCGTGTGCCTGGGCATCCAAAAACTTGGCATTGAGCGCATCGTGTGTTCACCCCTGCCGACAGGCTCGGGATTTGTCGAATGCGCGCACGGTACGCTGCCGATTCCCGCGCCGGCCACGCTGAAGCTTATCGCCGGCATCCCTTCCTTTCAGGGCGCCTTTGAGAGCGAGGTTCTGACTCCGACGGCGGCGGCTCTGCTTTCGACGCTGGCCGACGAGTTCGGGGAGCGTCCGCCGGGCGTTATCGAAGCCGTCGGCTACGGCGCGGGTTCCCGCGTCGCCAAGGAAGGGCCGCCCAATGCGCTGCGGCTGGTGATCATTAACGACGCCTCAGCCGGTCGTGAGAAAAAGCCCACCGTGATGATCGAAGCGAACATCGACGACATGAACCCCCAATTCTATCCGGGATTCATCGACAAGCTTCTGGCGAACGGAGCGCTGGACGTGACGCTGCATCCTTGCGTCATGAAAAAGGGGCGACCCGGAATTGTGGTGCGTGCGGTGACCGACGCAGATCGTATTGACGATGTGGCGGATGTTTTCCTCACGGAGTCCACGACCATTGGCGTACGACATTGGAACCTGGGCCGCATCGTCGGCGAGCGAAGGCTGGCGAATGTTAAGACGAACTATGGCGCCATCAACGTGAAGATCAGCCGCCATAAGGGGAAGATCGTCAACGTGCAACCCGAATACCGCGATTGCGAGTCAGCCGCGAAGATTTTTCACGTGCCCGTCAAACAGGTGGCGCAGGAGGCTTTGGCGGCGTGGTATGGAAAATCGATGCAGGATTCCGGGCAGGAGAAGGATTCCGGCGATTAGAGTTTTTTCCGAAGCTTTTTCTTTTGCGAAAACAAACTCAAAAGCAACAACGCGACGAGCATTACCGCGATGGCGCTTGCGACCGGCGAATCGCCTCCGATAGCGACGGCGCATAGGGAGTCGTCATCTTCCTTGTCGTCTTGCGAAGAGCCGGCTTGCACTGAAATCGTCACTGTCGCCGAAGCACTTTCGCCGAACTTGTCCACCACGGTCAGCATGACCTCGTGTGGTCCCTTTTGGTTGAAGACATGAGAAATGTTCGCTCCGCGCTCAATGGAAAAATCCGGCAGGCTCCATTGCCAGCTTTCGATATTGTGGTCGGGATCGTAGGAGGACTGACCGCTGAGTTGCACCGTCAAGGGCGCCTTGCCAGTCGTCGGATTGGCCGTAATGGCGGCTGTCGGGGGCTGATTCGGAAGCTGCTGGACATAGACCATGATCGCTGCGCCGGCGTCGATTTCGCCCCATCCGATGGATGCATCCCAATCGTCAAGCCCTGAAAGGGCTGTTTGCGTCATGATCTCTTTGATCTCGATTGGGGTGGGCTTATCCGGCGCCAACGCAATGAGCAGCGCTGCCAGTCCGGCGGCGTGTGGGCAGGCCAAAGAAGTTCCGTAGCTTCCGTAGTAGCCCGCTTCGCTTCCGATGATTCCCTGCTGAACAATGGACTCACCCGGAGCGACGATGTCGAGCTTTTGGCCGTAGCTGGAAAAATCAGAACGCTTCGGGTCCGCCCCGATGGCGTGAGGTTTTGAACTGCCGACGGCGATCACTTCGGAAAAAGCCGCCGGGTATTCAACAGGCTCCAGGCCTTCGTTTCCCGAAGCTGCGAAGATCACGACCCCGGCTTCATGCGCGTCTCGAATGCTGGATCCCAGGGCGCCGTCATAACTGCCGCCGCCAAGGGACATATTGATGACCTGCGCTCCGTGTTCCACGGCGTAATCAATGGCGCGGGTAATGTAGCTGTCATGCGTGCCTTCCTGATCCGGGTCGTCGGAAAAGACTTTGAGGGGCATAATTTTGGAAGCCGGCGCGATGGAGGCGCATCCGATGGAGTTGTTGGAGGCTTCCCCGATGACATTGGCCACGGAAGTTCCGTGCCCGACGAAATCCGTCACATCCTCATCGTCGTCCCAGAAATCATAGGCATCCGTGATGTTTGCGGAGTCGTCGAGTCCTCCATAGTACCCGGTGTCGATCACGGCCACCGTGACGCCGGCGCCGAAACTCCAATCCCAGGCTACGGGAAGGCGCACCTGGCGGAAGTTGGATTGATGAGAATCGTAGAATGGGTCGTTAGGCTCATAGTTGGCCACGTTCACGCGCCAGTCGGGCCACGCCGCTTTGACATCCGCTGTGCGAATGGCCGTTTCAATGGCCTGATCGATGCTCATGTCTTTCGGGACAGAAACAGCCAAAAAACGCACATTGGATAATGATCTGAGGCCGGGCGAGGATTTGAGTTTGTCGAAGCCATGCTTTCGACCGTTTGTGTACGAGGCGTATCGCGGCGTCAGACCCCGCGCGCTCAATCGGCTGATAAAGTTATCGTTCACATTGTCATGCAACTCAACCAGAATCCGGTCCGAGGCGGCGAAATGACCATCGATAAGAACATCCGAGGCCAGGGCGCTAACAGAAAAGGAAAAAATCAGAACAAAAGCGAGAAACGTACTTTTCATCATCGGGTTCCAAACTAGTTTTTTTCTTCGCCCAAAAATTCTACAAATACGGCGAAGGGTTTGCATCATAGTGAAATATGAAATTTAGAACAATGAAATATGCTGATGTTGGTTAGCTTGACGTTGAAAAAAAAGTTGAATTTTCACTTTAAATCGGGCATACAGGCAATGGATTTTGTGATGCCATAATAAACGAAGGAGAAATCAATGAAAATCAGTAAACTGTTCTTTTTGACTCTGGTTGCGGCTTTGGTCATGTCCCTGAGTCTGGCTGTCGCCTGCGGCGACGATGACGATGACGACGATGACGACAATGACAATCCATCCAACGACGATGACGACGATAGCGATGCAACCGCGGCCCTGGCCGACGCCAAAGCTGATTGCGTCGACTTTTACGTCAATGCATGTGCTCAAGATGAAGCCACGGCAACAGAAACTTGCGAAATGTGGCTTGAAGCCTATGCAACGGTTGAAGGTTATGACGTTGACTGCTTGGTCGCGGCCTTTGATGCCATTTGGGTTTGCGCGGACAATAGCTGCGAAGCGTTGGTGGACTGCATGATGGACTTTGGTGAAGACGTCGTGGCCTGCTACTAAGCCTTAAAGACAAAAACAAAACGATCTACAGCGGTCGAGCCTCTTAAGGGCTCGACCGTTTTCTTTGTGTGCTCAAGTTTTTCGCCCGCGCATCAGCAGAGCCGCAGCGCAAAGGACGGTATTGTCTTTCAGTTCCCAAAATATTTTGATTTTTGATGCTTGATTCTCTTTTTGGCCGCGGCAACGAATGAGCGCTCCACCGTTCTTTCCCGGTGAAACGAAAATATCCTTTGCAAAAAGTCCCTTTTGTATATCCGGCGGTTGCGCTTTGTAATAGGCCTCTTTTAGGGAAAAACAAATCAGGGCATGAGATGAGCGCTCGCTTGGCGGCAAAGCGTCCAGCTCTTCGATTTCCTCAGCAGACATCACTCGACGCACAATTCTATCCATATCCGGCTTAAAATGCTCCACATCCACGCCGACCGACCAGCCGGGGTTATTCGATACGAGCGCGATGGCGATGTCCGTTTTGTGCGCGATGGAGGCGGCGATTTTTTTTGGCAAAACCGGAGCGCCTCGCTCATCAGGCAAAACCGGTCCGCATTCGACGCCGATTTCCTCCAAGGCTTCCCGCAGGGCAATCCGTCCTCCGACCCAGGTGATGCGTCGGCGCAGCGGGAGCGCAGTGGCATAACTTTGTTCTTCGGGATGAAGTCTTGCGAGAATGCCGTCTGGAATCGGCGATGCCGCCGGGGGAAGAGCGATTCCCACGCAAAAACCGATCCTGTTTTCTTTTTTGAATAATCGCCCAAATGGAACTTCGGTTTTTTGTGCGCGCCTTTTCATGGCCGGCATCATATCCTTAAAATAGCCAATGCGGGATACCTTAGAAAAACGCCTTGGAATAATTTCAAAACGAAGGGGTCATCTTTTTTTCTGCGTTCAAATCATGTTATAGTCTGCGCCGATGTTGCCTTCTCCTGCGAAACAATGGTTGATGATGCTCGGCTTTGCGGTGCTGTATTGCGCCTCGCAGGTCGGCATCGTGCATTACGGCGACGGACGTCACTACGCCCTGGCGACGCAGTTGGTCGAGAAACAAAGCATCGATGTCGGGCCAATGTGGTACGCAACCGATGCCAAGGATCCAAAAGGCGCGCGGCTGATATTGACCGAAAGACCCGGCGCCGCCCTCTTGTCCGCTCCTTTTTACCTAGCCGGAAAGATTGTCGAAAAATTTCTGCCCAGGCCGAGCGATGAACAGACTTTTTTCAGCTTCAAAGCACAAATAACGCTTATCGCTCCTGCTTGCGCCATTGCCGCGTCGGCGCTGCTCATTTTCTTTTTGTGCCTGGAATTGGGATGCCGTCCCAAGGCGGCCTATATCGCCATGGCCACATTTGCGCTTACGACGCCGGCCTTTGCTTACGCCGGCCGACTCAATGAAGCGCCTTTTGCAAGCTTCGTCATTTTGCTTTTCACTTATGGCTATATGCGCCTTCGCAGCGGGTGGGACACGCCGGTGCAGCAGTTGGGGCTGGGGATCGCACTGGGATTGGCGCTGCTGGTTCATGATCTGACGCTGATTCTTTGGCCCGTGTTTATGATCCTCGTACTCATGCAGGGAAAGCATCTGGGAACAACAAAAACCAAACCCCTGTTCATTTTTCTCCCGGCGCTCATCGGGCTTTTGACATTTTTTGCTTATAATAATGCAGCGTTCGGGGGCCCACTGAACGGCGCCGGCGGCCAGCCGCTGATCGCATCGCTCATTGAGCGCTACACTGCCGGGCCGAAAATGACCGGTCTTGTCACACTTTTGTATTCGAGCGGCAACGGATCCGCGACCATTTTCGATGTGGTCATGCCGCCCAAGGGTCTCGGGCTGCCGCGTTATCCCGGTTTGCTGCTCGCCGTCCCGCAGGTTCTTTTGGGATTGTTGGGCATTATGAACCTGCGCCGTGAGCCCATCACCAGGCGTCCCCTCTATGTGCTGATGATCATCATCGGTTTGTGGTTTTATCTTGCAATCAGTCAAAAGGATCCTCTGTCGAAGTTCGACCGGGATGTGTCCATATTACTTCCTGTCCTCGGATTGCTCTTTGTTCTGGTCGGCAGTTTCATAGATTACCATCTCATGGCCATGAAGGGGTCGATCACCAAGTCCCTTTTTTGGCTGGTCTTCGCGTATTTTTGTCTTCTGGGCTTTGCCAACGCCACCGGCGTTATCATCACGCGCAATATCCATCATCCCGAGCCGCAGCTTATCAAGAAGATACTACCAAAGGCTCCGACCAAGATGCCGGAACATATGAATCACAAGCAGGCTTTGCCCTTGCTCGCGCCATCTTTAAGCAACCTGATTTTTTTGCTTCCCATCGCGGCGATTCCGCTTGGCGCGCCGATTTTCATCCGCCGCTTTAAGAAATCCCGAAAGTCATCGAAAAAGAAAAAGAGCGGCGATGCAGGCTATCGCGGGAGCTATAAGCCGAAAAAGCGAACCACGCCTTTGACCGACAAGGGGCGCTATGAGGCTATGCTGGCGGAGTCCGGCGAAACGGCTGTGGAGATTCCGGACGCCGCCGCCGTTTCCATTCGCACGACCAAGGCTCCCACGGGGCAGGCCCCGCGCCCGAAAGCCCCGCCAAAGAAAGTCTCGTTCAAGGATATGAAAACGGAAATTATTGAGGAAGACGCGGCATTGAACGAAGCGCCCAAGAGTCCCCCTCCTCCAAAGCCCGCGCCCAAGACCAAAAAGGTTTATCAGTTCTGGGATGATGCGGACGATGAAGGATGAGGGATGAAGGATGAAGTTTTGAAAATGCGGAATTTCGAATTCGGAATGCGGAATAAATTGAGCAATTCGTAATTCGCCATTCGGCAAAGCCCCGCCAGGGGCGACGGTTTGTAGCCCAGGGTGACTCGTCCGACGAAGCCTTGGTGAAGTCGGAAACCCTGGGGAATGGATATTTTAGATACTCAAACGAAGCCCGCTTCTGCGGGCGACAGATTATGAAACCGCAGTCATCGTACGCCGGTGACACGTTTTTGCGTCGCCCTCCTTCGCGGGCTCTCCTCGCGTAGAATTTATTATCCTGCCCCACGATTCTCTATTTGTGGATCATCGGATTTCGTGGTATCAAACTAAAAATCAAGAAATGGGTCGCGGATGAAAACAGAATGCGACACAAAAAGAAAGCCCAGGAATTGTGGTGACAAGGCAGTATGACGAGTCCTGTTTTGAAAACGCCGACGGAATCAAAGATGAGTGTGAGGATGTGTGAGCTAGCTACGAATGATGAAGGATCCCTTTTTGGATTTTTGTATGCGAAATAGTGAACTGGAAAACGCAATGCGGAGTCTTAAATGGAAATAGTAACAAACTATGAAATCATCAAACTTCGGGATTTCTCTTTTTTTGACCGAAAAAGATACTCAGGAAGGCTTGTAGTGAATCCGAACAGCGAAAGAGCGGCACTAATTCCAATGATGAAGCAAGCAGCGAATGACGTTTTAAATATACACTCAAGTGCGAAAATAATTAACCTTTCGCTTATTCCGCATGAGTCGTGCGCGGGCGAAGGAGAAATGGGTGCGGTTCAATTTTCGCTCGATGGAAAGGACTGGGGAGGGGATAATGATGCTCCAATGTGGAGTGGGCGGATTCCCAAGGAAGAGTATTGGCCGATTGATCCCAAATTACAGCCGATCCTCGTTGAATTATTTATCACCGATGGTGATATTGAGGAAATTGAAAAAGAAATTATCCAAAAAACAGGCATAAGCCATGAAGAGTTTCTGAGCGTGCTCAAACCAGCGGTGATGCTCGATTCGATGGAGGAATGGAGTGAAAAAGGATGAAGGAAGAAAGGTACTATCGCAGCGTAATCCAAAAATGGGAGTTGAAAAAATAACGTGAGAAAACAATGAATCCATTAACAAGACTCGTAGCGAACGCTATGCCAGGAAAAAAGAGATTTGTGCTACTTGCCGGGGCTGGGATTTCAAAAGATGCCGGCATTCCGACTGCTTGGGATTTGATATTGAAAACTGCAAAATATTTTTATGCCGATGATCATGAGAGAGGAGATCCTCCGGTCGACCTAAATGAATGGTTTATCAATTCGAAATATGCACAGTTGAGTTATTCGGAACTCATCGGGAAACTTTTCCCCCATTCTTCTGAGCAGCGGGAATTTCTGATGAATTTTCTTGGAGGTAAAGAAATTGGTGAATCTCACAGGGGAATCGCGGATCTCGCAAAACGCGGCATCATCCGCACTATTATTACCACGAATTTCGATGACTTAATCGAAAGTGCCCTTAAAGATGTTGGGATGTCTCCACAGGTAATATCCTCTGTAGAAGATCTGAAATCATCCGAACCCTTGATCCAATGTGAACGTATCCGGATTTATAAACCCCACGGAGATCTGAATAAAGGATTTCTAAGGAATACACCCAAGGACGTGGAGAGGCTCGATCCGGAGATGGAAAATGAATTAATAACGGTATTTAGCGATCATGGCGTTTTAGTTCTTGGTTACTCGGGACAAGATGAAGGAATTAGGGAGGTTTTTCGACGAAGACGTTTTAATAATTATTCAGCCTTCTGGGCTGATCCGGTTCGTCCTGACGGAGAGATGAAGACGATCATGGATTCTCAGGACATATTGTACCTTCAGATCGATAAGGCATCCTCTTTTCTTGCAAGATTTAGGGAAAAACAAGAGCAAATAATAGCTTTGGACTTAAAAGATGAAAATGTGCCACTTGAAAAACTGCGGGGCATTTCACCGGTGGTTCCAAAGCCGGTATATGAAAAACCAATTGAAACCTCAGAGGAAAAAACGGGTGTTTCAGATATCCAGGAAAATATCCCATCCATCCATACTTATCCTGCTTTAAAAGGGCTTGCTGATTTCACCCGGGAAGACTGGCTTTTGGGACCCCACCCTTCATTTATTCATTCAAAACAAGGAGCGATATCCGTTTGGGTTGAAATTAAAGAAAACTTGTCGCCAGTAAAAAGGGACTATCTGTATCTCTGGGGTACTTCGAAACCTACGGACCACGTTAACTGGGCGAATTTATTTGCATTAAGATATGTGGCGTCTTCAAAATCATGGCAGTTTGTTGTTCATGGCAACGATGAGTTTCTTGATAAATCTAGAGGAGTGTGGAGAGTTCATACAGGCGATTCGGTGAATATTGACCAGTCACGTATTGGATACGGGTGGCGTTTTTTCGTCGTAAAATGGAATATTGAGGAAAGTCCGCTAGTGAAATTTTCGATATATGACGATAACCAGAAAATTCTGTCGACTGTAGTGAAACGTCTGAAAATGTGGCCTTCAGATGTCGGCGATAATTTTATCGTCGGCAATTGGTACCAATACGCGCCAACCAAGGCAAATACTCGATTATTTCAGTTGCTAATTTACGAAGAATGGCCTTCAAATGTTTTCATAGGGGAAGTTATTCAGAGTCAGTTAAAGGAATTAAATGAATTTGTAAGGTAATAATTAAGGGGATCGATCACAGCCGCGCATAATAGTTAACTGCAACTAGTGCTGTGTCGCCCATTTCATGGGCTCGTATAAATATTAATTGATCCATTTCCCCACGGTTCACACCGTGGGCTAATATTGTATCGCCCCTGACGAGGCTGCGCATAGATTAATAAGGTGAACATGGACCCAGGGTTTCCGACTTTGCCAAGGCTTCGTCGGACGAGTCACCCTGGGCTACAAACCATCGCCCCGATGCGGGGCTTCGGAATTGCTTCGCTGCGAAGCACGAATCGGGGTTGCGATCAAGTGAAAAAGGCGTGGCTTACGCCCACGCCGCTCGAACAAAGGGATTCCTCCATTCCACTTCGTTCCAGTCGGAATGACAATAGAGGCAGGGCTTCGATTGGAATGACAGACAAAGGGATTCCTCCATTCCACTTCGTTTCAGTCGGAATGACAATGGAGGCGGGGCTGAGAACACCCTGAACCCTAGACCCTAGACCCTGAACCCTACACCCTTATCCCTACACCCTAAACCCTGAGCCCTAAACCCTTGACCCTTGCCGCACACCCGCGCGCGTGTTGACATGCGGGGCAAATCGAATTTGACCGTAGCGCCGGTTTGGACGCATCTGAAACCGGGGTTTACGAAAAGGGGGGCGCATTATGAGTCGAGTGTCACGCTACGTCGTTGTTGGATTATTTATCGCTACGCTTTTTATGGGCACGACGGCTTTTGCCGATCGGACTCTGCTACTGCGTTACCCGGATATTCACAACGGCATGGTCGCCTTTTCCTATGGCGGAGATCTGTGGACTGTGAGCGAAGGCGGCGGCACGGCGCGCCGCGTGACGGGGCATACGCGGG
>Ga0307990_1001168_pt1 | contig 22400 bp, 15 predicted proteins | sample EllFjometagen129_FD_203168 | JGI IMG/M metagenome (GOLD analysis project Ga0307990, IMG submission 203168) | Marine microbial communities from Ellis Fjord, Antarctic Ocean - #129 | ecosystem: Environmental > Aquatic > Marine > Unclassified | place: Southern Ocean | collected 2014-10-08
ATGCAAAATCTGCGGCTCAACACCAATTACAAAAGAAAGCGAGCATCTGTTTATTGACCTTCCAAAGCTTGCCCCATTGCTTGAGAAATGGATTAAAAAACAATCTGTAAAAGGAAGATGGTCGCAAAATGCAAAGACAATGACAGATGCATGGTTAAGAGATGGGTTAAAGGAAAGATGTATAACCCGCGACCTTAAATGGGGAATTCCAGTGCCTTACCCTGGTTTTGAAAAGAAAGTATTCTACTCATGGTTTGACGCCCCTATTGGATATATTGGAATAACGAGAGAATGCAGAAAAGACTGGAAAAAGTGGTGGTTTGGAAAAGATGTTAAATTAGTGCAGTTCATGGGAAAGGATAACATACCCTTTCATACTGTTATGTTTCCTGCATCACTAATTGGAACAAAAGATGGCTATATTTTATTGGACAGGATTTCATCAAATGAATATATTAATTATGAGGGCGGCCAATTCTCAAAAAGCAGAAACCTTGGTGTTTTTGGAGATGATGCAATTAAGACAGGAATCCCAGCGGACATATGGAGATATTATGTTATGGTCAATCGTCCAGAGAAATCTGATACAGACTTTTCATGGGATGACTTCCAAAGCAAGATAAATAATGAGGTTGTTGCTAACATTGGTAATTTTATTAATAGAACAATTTCATTTATTAACAGGTTTTGCAATTCAGATATCCCAGAAGCAAAGCCTGACAAAAGAGATGAAAAACTGCTTAAAGAAATAAACAATGAAATTAAAAAAACAACAGAGCTTTTGGATGATATACAATTAAAAGATGCGCTAAAGAATATAATGCATATCTCAAAATTAGGAAACCAGTATTTTCAGGAAGCAGAGCCATGGAAAGCAATAAAGGAAAACAAGCAAAAAGCAGAAACATGTTTGGCTATATGTGCAAACATGACAAAAGATTTGTCAATATTAATAAAACCATATATGCCTGAAACATCATCAAAAATCTGCAAGCAGCTAAACATTAAAGAGCTTAGCTGGAAAGAGCTTGGAAATCTTTCTCTTAAAAAAGGGCATAAAATAAACAAAGCTGAGCCATTATTTTCTAAGCTTGAAGATAAAGATGTTGAAAAATTCAAAAAATTGTTTGGAGGAAAAAAAGTGGAAGAAAAAGAAGAAGAAAATATTAAAGATGCATTTTCAAAGCTTGACTTAAAGGTTGCAAAGATAATAAGTGTTGAAGACCATCCTGATGCGGATAAATTAGTTGTAATTAAAATTGATTTAGGAAAAGAGGAAAGGCAGATAGTTGCCGGAATAAAAAAATATTACTCAAAAGAAGAGCTTGAGGGCAGAAACCTAATTGTTGTAACAAACCTTAAGCCAGTTGTGTTAAGGGGCAAGGAAAGCAATGGCATGTTATTGGCAGCTATGAAAGAAAAAGATGGTAAAGAAAATGTAAAGCTTCTTTCAGCAAAACAAAGCTCTCCAGGAGATGATGTCTTCATTGAGGGAATTAAAAAAGAGCCAAAAAAACATCTTGGCTATAATGAATTCAGGGAAGCAGAGATGAGAACAGATGCAGATGGCCATGTGCTTTACAAAGGCAAACTCCTGAAAACCAAAAAAGAAGAAATAACAGTAGAAGGCGTTGGAGAGAACGCAATTGTAAGATAATTTAAATTGGAATTAGTTTTTCCTGTAACCAAATTTCTTATTGTATTCTTTATGGTCAATTATATCTAAAATTAAGGCAATGATTTCTATCTCACTTCCCCTTATTGTGTAAATCATCCTCCATGCTCCAGAAAGATTGACTTTCCAGAGGTTGTTTACATCATAGTTTTTTATGTATTCTTTAGGAATCTTATTTTTTGGTATGTGAATACCATATTGGGGATTTTCTTTTATGAATTCAATTTTTTGTTTTATAGAATTTAATAATATCTGATAATCACTACTGGTTATTCCTTTTGTAATTTCTTGTCCTACAGTCTTATTTAATCTTTCGAATTCTTCTTTAGCATCCCCAGTGATTATTAGTTTAACAGGTTTTTCTTTGAAATTCATATTTCAACCCCTTGTTTTATTGCCTTGTCTAGTTTAGGGCTTGGATTGTATATCCATAAAATCCCTTTTCTTCCATCAAGTATTTTTCCGCTGGCTTCAAGATAGCTTAAGACAACATTTAATGTTTGGTGCATAATCTTTTTTGGCATTTTTTCTTTTAGTTTTTCTCTTGTTACCAGGTTATTTTGTTTTTTTAATGTATCCTCTACCATAAGCACTGTCTTTAAACTCGGATAGTGCATAATCCTTTGTTTGTTTTTCATCTAAACCACCTATATAATATTTGTATATAATTATATAGATAGTTATATAAACTTATATAAATATCTTTCTTTTTTCCAACGGCTCTCAACAAATAATTGTTAATAAGGCTTTTGCAGTTTATCCTGGAAGATTTTCGGAAATAAAGCTCAGTTTGTATAGTTTTAAAATTGTCATAAAAAACAAAAGTTTTATATATTATGTAGTTATTTTCAAGTAAATACAATTATGTAGGTGGATATAACGAATATGTATAATGGAGAAAAATCTTATAAAATTTTGGGTGCTTCACTTCCTAAAGGATTTGAATGTCTTTTAGGAAGGGAAATTGTTAAACCATTTTTACCTTCAAATAATTTTTCAATAGATGCTTGTATTGAATATAAATCAATTGATGAATTGATGAGTCATTTCAATTCAGTTCTTCCACATGTTTTAACTGAAAAAGAAAGAAATGAAAGTGGAGAAGGAATATTATTTTCTATTGGTGGGGATAATAAATTTCTTATTAATATTAAAGGTAAAAAAGCACGTTCTTATGATAAATGGGATAATATAACAGTAACTGATTATGAAAAAGAAACATTTTTGAGTGTTCCTTTTTACAGAAATGATTATGAAAAAAACAAAATTGATCATCAAAATGTTTTACTTGTGAAATATTTGCTTGAGAGTGCTAGATTAATCAAATAATTTTATTTTTAATTTAATTCTCATTTTTCTTTTAAAAAACAAAAGTTTTATATATATCACAAGAGAAAAAAACAATAGAGTGAATATGTTGAAAAAGAGAGGGCAGATAAGTATATTTATAATAATAGGAATTATTATCCTTCTTGCTTCTGGTTTAACTTTTTATATTATAGCAAGGACTAACAAGACAGAGAGTGTTGAGCCAATAGTTGAAAAGATACCAACACAATTATACCCTATAAAAACCTTTATTGAGCAGTGCATTGACAAAACAGCAACAGATGCAGTAATACTTATTGGGGGATCAGGCGGTTATACAGATATTTCTAAGTTTGGAATTACTCACACAGCTGATCCAACTACATCTCAAGCAGTAGAGTTTTCGCCAGAAAGCTCTATGAATGTTGCATACTGGTGGTATTTAAAGAGCTCAAATGACTGCTCAGGAAACTGCGAGTTTTCATCAGAGATGCCTGACCTAAAAAGCGAGATGAAAAAAGGCTCAGAGCGCTCACCAATGGATTTCTCAATAGAGACGCAGATAGACCGATATGTTAATGCAAACCTAAACAAATGCCTTAATGATTTCATTGATTTTAAAGACCAGGGATTTGAAGTAAGAGAATTAGGAAAAATAACCACAACAACAATTATAATGCAGAATGATGTTCTTGTCTCAATTGATTATCCTCTTGAAATAAAAAAAGAAAAAGTAAAGTCAAAGGCATCTAATTTCTTCACAACTGTTCCTGTAAACCTAAAAAATGTTTATAAGCTCGCATTTATGATAACAAGTGATGAAATTAATTATCATTTTCTTGAATTAAACACCCTCAACCTAATATCAGGGTTCTCTGAAATAGACAATGAAAAATTGCCTCCAATGGCTGGCTCTAAATTTGAGTTAAGCTCTCCTGTATACTGGACAAAGCCAGATGTAAAAACAAAATTAGAGGGAATGCTGATGAGCTATGTTCCTCTTCTTCAGGTTGAAGACACCCTGAACTATAAAAAAAGAATGTTTGATGACACTATAAAGCAGAGAGTTTACAGCCAGATGGATATTCCATCATATGGAGACTCTTACAAAAATCTTGGAACTGATTTCAGGTATTTAGGCTGGTGGCCTATCTACTTTGACATTAACACTAAATCAGGGATTATAATGCCTGAATCTGCATCAACAAATATTCTTCCATTGGGAATAGGCATACAAAGGTATGATTTCCTGTATGATATATCCTATCCAGTTGTTATAACAATCAACAGCCCAGAAGCATTTCATGGAAAAGGTTATTCATTTAGGTTTGCGCTTGAGGCAAATTTAAGAAACAATGAGGCTATTAATTCATCATTTGTATCTTTAAAAGGGATATCTGATGAAACATCAATGTTTTGTGACATTAACAAAAGAAACAGCGGAAATATAAAAATAACAACAGCAGATGCACAAACAAGTGAACCAATTAGTGGAGTATTGATTTATTACACATGCGGGGAAGAGTCCTGCTTTATTGGCCAAACAGAAATAAAAGATGATAAAGCTGTCTTAGAAACAAAGTTCCCTATCTGCGCAGGGGGCACAATCACTTTCACAAATCCGGATTTCCTTGGATATTCAGAATTTTTAAGCACAGAGCTTGATAAGGACATTAATTTGCCATTAACAAAACTTGAACCATTTGTATATAAGAACATTGAAATAAAGAAGAAGAAAATAATAAAAACAGATGATGGCTGGACTTTCAATAATAATGCTTTAAGATTATCAGGCAATGAGCAGGCAATATTAACACTTGAAAGAATCGGCAAAAATGGCGAAGAGGATTTCTCAACAGCAGCAGAATACTTAGGCAGCCAGGATGAGCCATCTGAGCTAAGGGTTGTGCCTGGGAAATATAAAGTAAATCTCCAGCTTATCTTAAATGAAAAGGTTGTAATACCAGAAGAGACGAAGATGTTATTATTAGTTCTCCCTATTGCTACCCTGCCAGAAATTGAGTTAAATCCTTTCCCAGCTGGCGGACTTGTATTTGATGAAACCATTGCCTGGAATGCCAATTCTATAACAAATTATAATAATATAGAATTTTATTCATTGTACATAGATATTCCTGCAATCCCAGAATCTAAAAGAAAGCATGATGATATGGATGAAATGAATAAAATAGCAGAATATTCAAAAAATTATAGAACAAGCCTTGAGCCAATGTTAAAATGAACAAAAAAATAATTGTATTGTTTGTAGTATGCATGATAATTACACTTCCAGTGTATAGTGCAAGTGCTTTTGCGTCAATAAACAATGTTGGAATTTTTGGCAATGATGAAGTAGAAGGCTATAGAAAAGAAAATGACCTAACCTATATTAAGGCAGATGTTTCTATTTCAGGCGATGATAATATAAAACCAGAACAGGTGTTTTTTAATGATATTCAGTTTAACAACTGCAGAGCATCTGAAGATTACTTTACATGTGTCCTAGGCATAAATAAAAACACATTGGAGGCAAAGAAACACTCATTTACAATAAAACTAAAAGATGACTCTGAAAATACTGTTGACACTCATGCAGGAACATTTATTGTGGATGCAATGGCTCCAACAATAGATTCATTCAGCATAAGCCCAAAGATAACAAAAAAAGGAAATGTAACTGTAAAATATGGTGTAAGGGATTATGCTTATGAAACCAGTATGGGCTCTGGATTAAGCAAAATAATCATTTGCAAGAATGATATAGCAACTGTTGTTAAGGAAATAAATATCAATGGCTCATCGTCTCTTGACTCAAAAGAGTTCTCTTTTAAGACATCTGATTTTGTTTCGTCAACAGACTCTGCTGATGTTTGCATCATAGCTTATGACATGCTTGGCCAATCATCAGAACTTACATGCGAAAAACTAACTGTTGATGAAAAAAATCCTCAGATTGAAACAAGTTCATTGGAGATTGTTGATAATGAAGGAAATGAGATTGATTATATCTCAACAAATCCAAAATCAGCCATAGTCAGCATTAAAATAGAGGATGAATCCCTTACAAAGGTTACTGGTGATTTGTCAGAGCTGAATAATGAAGTATCTTACAGCAGCAAAGAGGCAGTATGCATTGGATATGATGGTGTTTATGAATGTGCCTGGCCTGTTACAATAAAGCTTTCTGACTCTGGAAAAGTAAGCATAAAAATCAAGGCAGAAGATGGTGTTGGAAACTCTGCTGAAAAAAGTGCAAGCCATACATTCAAGTTTGACAATACAGAACCTGTTGTAAAATCAATAAAAAATAATAAAGTGGATTCTGAGGGAGTAAAATACCTTGGAAAAAACAATAATATAATACTGGAAATTGAGGAAAAGGATTCAGGGTTAAACCTTGGAAATACATGGATAAGGATAGGAAGCAGCAAGATAAAAGCAGATGATTGTGTTGAGGATGGAAGCACATGGGAATGCTCTTTCAATGATATAAATATACAAAACAATGCAGATGGTGCATCATCAACTGTTTCAGTAAGCCCTGACTCAGAAGATGATGTAGGAAATGCATTTGATTTAAGCAGCGGCATTTCCTCTGAAACATTTGTTGTTGATACAAAAGCTCCTTTATTGGTTGGTGATATTGAAATAAAGAACCTTGAAAACAGGTCTTACAGCCAGAATGAGTTTGTTTCAAGAGACAAACTGCAAATAAAGGCAATATTAAAAGAAAAAACAAAAGTAAGTGCATTTGCTGATTTGTCTGCAATCGGGCTTGGAAAAACTGAGCAGGCTTCATGCACTCAGGAAGAAAACAACTGGGTATGTGAATGGAACACAGCAGAGATTGGGTCTGGCCCAATAAATGGAAAGCTATATTTTACTTTTACTGACTTTGTTGGAAATAATGCTGAAAAGAGTGTTGATATTAGTGTATTAGGCCTGGATGATGAGGAGAATCCTGATTACTGGTTTGTCAAGAGTGTTGAAAAAATGCCTATTGCAATTGACAGGCAGACAACTGAGTTAATCAATCAAAAGCAGTATGTTCATGTATCATTAAGCCCAATATATGAGGGCTCAGAGGCATCAATACTAGCAATGGATCTTGACTGCAGCGGTGATATAAGTTATATACAGGATTATGAGCTTATCAACAAGGACTCACAAGACCCTTACATTGTTTTAACATTAAATCAGGAAGAAATGCCTGAAAACTCATTATCAATAAACTGCAAGATTCTTTTGATATCAAAGGTCTGCGGCAACACAATAATGCAAAACATAGAAGAAGAGCCTGTTGACTTTACAATAGATTTCTATAACATGCCTCTTGGTGAATTAGGCCAGAATGTTAAGGACAAAATAAAGGATGCACAGGACAGCTGGCTTGTAAAACAGGAATGGATAGGTACTCTAGAGAAAATACTAAATCTTGCAGAGAAGATATGCAGCCTTCTAGGCACATGGGGAAAAGTGAACAATGCTCTTGCTGATATTGAAGAGATGGCTACGATCTTTGGATGGGGTTTTGCAGATACTATTAAGAACCTTGTCGAAAAAAGTGATGATATGCACCAAAAATTTATGGATAGCAACTATAATTTTTGTAAGTATATATCATGTGACAAAACAATATGGGGCGGCTGGTATGATGACTTCTCATCTAAGAACACACCTGAAATTTTTAAGGAAATGAGATTTGGAGATGCTTTCTGGCCTTCAAGCCCAGAAGACAGCATTGTTTTAAGCCTTGCAACAGGATGCATACCCGGAATAATACATGGGCTGCAAAAAAGAAGGCAGGTAGAATGCTATTATGTATTGTGCCTTAAAAATGCAGCTAGTGAGGGAATTTCCCTGTCTGTTTGTGATGAGCAAAAAGCATATCTTGAATGCATGTTCATATATGGCGAAATATTCCAAGTAATACCATTTGCAGGATTTTTCAAGGGATTGGCAGGGCATGTTGAAACAATTTTTTCAGACCCATTGGGGCTTATCTTTGGAGGACTTAACTTTTACTGCAAGATGCAGCCAGCAGGTGCACCGCATGCTATTTGTGTTATAAGCCATTTAGTGCCAACATTAGCATCCATTGCTGAAGACATAGTAGGATTTGTTGATGCAGATAGCTGGAGTCTTAGTGGCGATGTCTGCGAAGAAGCATTAAAACCAATGCCTGAAACAACAGAAGAAGATGAAGAAGACACAGAAGAAACAGATAATGCAGATGAATCAACTCAGGATGATAATGAAGGAGAAGATGAAACAGATTAAAATGAACAATAAAAAGATAAAACTGTTAGTAATAATTTTATTATTCCTAGTCATAATAAGCAAAACCTTTGCAGAAGAAACACCAACTTTAACTGGATATACAGATAAACATGGAGATTATTATCATGTTATTACATATCCAAGTACACATGTACTAGCAAAAGGAGAGGATCAGGTGATGACATTAAACGAAGATTTATTTAAGGCAATTGCTGAATGGCAGGATTACGAAAAAGTTTTTATATTGAAATCTGAAACTGTAGCAGAAGATATGGTTTCGAAAGAAGCAGAGAATATTATTAAATTTCAGGCTAAAGTAATTTCAGCTAATGAAGTACGAGTAATAGAAATAAGTACAGTAGATAAAATAGGAGTAGGTATCGAAGGAAATAATATAAAGAAAAAAATTATGAGTGCAAAGGAAGAAAGGGTTATAGCTAGTTTAGATATAACTAAAGATATTAAGTTTTCTGAGATTGGTAGTTATGATGATGAAAAAGAAGGTTGGAATGCAAAAGTACTTTCAAATGGCAATGAAGTAGAAGGAATAATAAAAGATAAAACTTTTACAAGCAATGATGGAACAATAAAAGTAGAGGAGACAAAAGAGACTATTAAAACAGGTCCAACAACAGATGGTAAAGTCCAGGTTATTCAAATAAAAGAAACTTGGATGAAAGATGAATCTATAATTGGTGCAAGAATAGATTATGAAACTGATAAAACATTAGAAATAGATGAAATGCTGAAAGTTACTGATATTTCATATAATCCTGAGGAAGAAGATTCTGAAAAAAAATGGACAGTAAGTTTGAAAGATGAATATAATGGTAAAATAATAGAGATGGAAACTAGAGATGGGGAATATTTTTCTACAATAGATAGCACTAATGGAAATACAATTATTATAAACGTAAAAGAAAACATATTGCATAGAGCAGAAATAGAAAAAAACACTGGATATCAAAAAGAATGGCAAAATAATAACTTAATATATGCTACCTTCAGTGATAGCACTATTGACATATCCAAGGAAATTTCAATTAAATGGATTGAAAAATCAGGAAAAATTTACAAGGCAACAAAAAATGATGGGCGTGAAGGAACCTTAAGTGAAGATGGAAAAATATTCAAGACTTATGATCACTTGTACACAATAGAATATTTAGGAAATAATAAAATTCAAGAAAAAACTTTCAAATCAGAAGATAAAAGTAAAATAGACACTTTAACTATTAAGGAGAATAGTAATATAATTTCCTACCAAAAAGAAAATACTGAATTAAAGTTTAATAAATTGATGGAAGTAGAGAAGGTTGAATACGATGACTCAATTAATGATTGGACTGCAACACTTTCAGATGGAACAATATGTAATGTTGAAGATAATGGCAATAAACTTGTAAGTAGATTTAAATCATTCGAAATAGTGAAAGATTATTATGGTCAGGTTATAGGCGTTATGGAAACAACAGGAATTGGGACAGATAATCAAAAAACTTTTGAATTAAATGAAGCTGGGCAAGTAGTTTCTGTTGAAACTGTTAATGAAGGAAAAATAGATATACCTTTCCTTATTGATAAAAATTTAAAAAACTTAATAACTGATAAAGTAATTAAAGACATTAAATCGGGAGAATACAAAGACATGAAAGTAGAAAATGGTAAAATTACTTATACAAGTTCTAAACCTACTGAAAGTAGTCCGGCAAGTGAAAGTACAACCCCTGTTGGGGTCAAAAACTGGAAAATAATTGATAGTCAAATTGATAGCAATACAGATGAGGGTACAACTACAATAATGTATGGAGATGGAAAATATGTTACAATGCGTACAGAAATGCTTACGACTATAGCACCAGAGTTAAATATGATAGAGGATTTTGATGAAATTAAAGTGGAAGGTAATATTCTTACGTATACAACAAAGGGTGATGATTCTTATAATGCAGTAATTGAATTTAATGATGACGGCACAAAAAAGTCAAAAACTTACACTAAGACAAATTCAGATGGAAAAATCACGGCACAAACAATATATGAATTTGATGAAAATGGTGAAGTAAAATCAGAAACTCATGTTGAACAAAATAAAGATGGCACATACACAACAACAGTAAAAGATAAAGATGGAAATGTAGTGGTTCAGCCAGAGACTGAAATTTCTGGTGAAGTAAAATTGGGTGCTGGCATATCTGCAGAGGGTTCTTTTTCTATTGATACAGATGAGATTTGGTCAAATAAAATTGGCATAAAGCTAAAAAATGTTCATGAGGAAGATGGAGTGTTTTATGCAACACTTGAGGATGGAAGCAAAGGAACTCTATCAGAAGAGGAAAATAAATTCATTTATGATGATTCAGGAGAGGGGGTAATACATACATTGCAGGCAATAGAAGGGGAAAGCTTACTGGAATACTATAAGGATGAATCAGAAGATTACGGAACAATAAAAATATCAATTGACAAAGGAAATAATGAAAAAGAAGACATAATCTTTGAAGGAATTTATGATGAAGATAAGAAGATAATAAAGAAAGGAAAAGAAATAATTGCAGAGATAGATGAAAACGGGAGGATACTAACAGACTTCAACAAAAATGGAGTTGCTCAGACAATCCATTATCCAGCAAACATCTTTGGAATTTATGTATTTGGAAAAATACAAAAAGACGATTCAGAAAAAATATTCCGCTCGGGATATATCCCGGTTGCATTTGTTACTGAAAACGGAAAAATAGTGATTATCAAACAAGATGAAGAAGGATATTTTTACACTGATGCTCAGGGGAATAAATTAAGTGAAAATAGTGCTGGCGTTAAAGAAGCAAAAGCAATGGTCACAAAATCATTGATAGGCCCGGCATTTTATGCAGCTATGGATGGAGCACGTGGAGGAATAGCACTTTCAAACCTATTAAACAGCTGGCTTGACTGGGATTTCATGATGGGCTGGAGAAAGACGACTGATGAGTTCTTCTCGCAGACTGTTATAGGCAGGATAATAAGCGGAAAATGGGAGGAAAGTGTCTGCCATAAGCATATTGATAAAATACCTAATAATATAGCTGTTGTGAATGTAAACAATGTCATGGGATTTGCAGCGCATGTTGAAGGAGAAAGAAGCGCTGCAATAACAACAAGCAATGAAACATCATATTTCTATAAAATAACATTTGGTGTTAATCCGAGAAGTGAGGAAGATATTGAATTTGAGCTTTTGATAGATGGAAATAAAGCTGACCTTGATGGAGATGAAACAGCTGACAAAATCAAGATTAAAGCAGGTGAAAGCTACAGCGGAACAGGAGAAAATGCAGTTGTAAGATACAAAGATGAGGTTTATGAAAAGGTTTGCCTAAAATTCTACGATACAGAAAACTTAAATGCAGAATTCAGGAACTCTCTCAATGATGATAAGCTATGCAATAATATAGTTGAGGCATACATAAGCCCTGGTGAAATTTCTAAGCCAGCATCCAACACAACAATTTCTGTTTCTGGAACATCAGATGGATGGTAAAATGGCATACTTAAATAATCAAATAAACTTATTTAAAAAAAGCTTTAAACTTGACAAAAAGAGATTTTTTTCAGTAATAATTTTTGACTCTCTTTTTATTTTAGTCTCATATATCGCACTCTCTTTATGTGGTGCGTGGTTAAACAGTTCTGCTTCAAAAATAGGTGGATTAGACTTAATAACCCTTACTGAAAATGCTGTAAATGAGCTTGCTGCACTAAAAAGCTTTTATTATGGGTTAATAGTATGCTCAATACTGCTGATAATATTTTTATTTTTGGCATGGTCTTTTTTTCAGGGTTTTATATGGAACACAATACTTAAAAAGAAATTTGATTTAAGTTATTTCAAGAAATTCCTATTGTTAAACCTTGCTTGTATTCCAATATCAATAATCCTGTTTTTCATAGCAATAATCTGCATTGAATTTTTTAACTTAATATTCCTATTTTTTTCAACTAGCGGACTTAACACAAGCCTTGTTATGTTTATATTATTAGTTTTATTCACTTTTGTCTTCCTTCCAATCCTGCTTTACCTGATTAATTTCATATCAGTTTTATATTTTTATTTTACAAAAAAGAAAAAAATATCATATTCTTTTAAAAATACATTTGATATTGCAGTTAAAAAAATTCATTTGCTATACATTCCCTATCTGATGATGAGCCTTGTCTTTGTTTTGCTGTCTGTAATCACAATACCCCTTAATATTTTGCCAACATGGCTTACTTCATTATTTTTATTAATTTTCCTGATTTTTTATGCAGCATGGGTAAGGTTTTATATTGCAGTTATTATAGCAAAATCAGAGAGAATTCACCACAAGATTTAAATATACATTATAATAGAGTATTCTTAGAGGGATTATGAAAAAAAGAGGTCAGATAACAGTATTTGTAATAGCTGGAATTATTATTCTCCTTGTATTTTTGCTTTTCTTTTATATAATAAAAATAAATACTGTTTTTACTCCAGAAGTTGTTGTGCCGCAGGAGATTGCACCATTAAAAAGTTATGTTGAAGGTTGTATTAATAATATAGGGGAAGATGCTGTAGTAAGGCTTGGAATGCAGTCTGGCTATGTTGAAGTACCAGAAGATATAGCTATGAATCCAAGAGCATATATCAATGTGGGAGGACCAATAAAGCTGCCATACTGGTATCTTAATGGAGTTGATACCTCACCAACATTAGTTAATATGCAATCCCAGATATCAGATTATGTTTCCAAAAACCTAAAATCATGTTTAAGAAATTTCACTGACTTTGACGAATTTATAATAGAGGAAAAAGGCAAAATAAGCACAAAAACAGTAATAGCAGAAGAGGACGTCATTATAACAACAGATTACCCGCTTATTATCAGGAACAGGAAAGGTGACAAGATAACTGAATGGTCCTTATACACAACCTCTGTTCCAGTAAGGCTTAAGAGGATTTACAGACTTGCAAAGGGAATAATGGAAGCAGAAAACAAGGATATGTTCTTTGAAAAAACAACAATTGACCTAATGGCTCTTGACTCTGAAATACCATTTACAGACTTGGTTTTTTCATGCAAAAAGCTTGAGTGGAGCAAGGCAGAGGTTGAGCAAAATATTAAAGAGTTATTATACTATAACCTTCCAAAAATAAGGATTGACAAAACAGATTATATTCCGTTTTTATATGACCCTGTAATATATAAGAAGTTCCAAAAACTAGATATTACTAAAGACCCCATACCTAAAGATATACCAGAAGATATCTATGAATACAATCATTTTTTCTGGGCACCTGTTAATGAAAATTTTGATGATATGAAAGCAGGAATAAGGTATATGAAAGACTGGGGGCTTGAGTTATATGCAAGGCCAAGTGATGGAGATGTTATGAAATCCAACATGGTTGAAGGAGCTCCAAAATACCTCAGCATGTTCTGCATAAATATGTATCATTTTACATATGATGTTATTTATCCTGTTGAGATAGCAATAAGGGATGAAAAATCATTTAATAACAAGGGGTATGTTTTCAGGTTTGCATTTCCAGTCTTGATTAACCATAACCAGGGGGACAGGTCTGAGTTTGGAATAACAAAGCTTACTACTTACCAAGATGAAGGATTCTGTGAAGAACTTACAGAAGATGATTATATTATTAATGCAAGAAACTCAAGAACAAAAGATGATATAGATAATGTGAGCATTTCATTTAACTGCATAAAGTATCAGTGTAATTTGGGCTTTACAAAGCCAGAGGCAAACAGATACAGGCTGAAAACCAAATTGCCCTCAGCATGTGTTAATGGGATTATAATAGCAGAAAAACAAGGCTTTTTAAGAGCAGAACAGCAAGTTATTGGCGAAGACAAGGGTATTTTAATTATGATGGATCCATTGAAGAGCCTTGATTTTAGGGTTATGAAAGTTGACAGCACAGGATATAAAGAACGTCTGGGATCAAATGAAAAAGCAGCCATATACATCAAATCATTAAATAAAAGCCATGATGTCTTTGCAACATATCCTGCTGAAGAGGGAATGGAAAACATAGAATTAATTGAAAATAATGCCAATTATTATCTTGAGATTTTCCTTATGAAAGGTGATGAATTAACAGGCGGCTTCAAGGCAGACTGGAATGTAAGCTATACTAACATGATTAATAAAGACAAGATAGTATTTTATGTTTATGATAGGGGTGTTGCTAAAACAGATGATGAGAAGGTAAGTATGATAAAGTTCTTAAATGAGAACTCAAATAATATTGATTTAATGCCAAAATTTGAATGATGTTATGATGAAAGAAATAAAACTAAAATTAATAGCAATCAGCTGCATATTTCTTATATTAGCTATGCCTGTTTATACTGCAAGGGTTTTTGCACAGGAGGATGAACAGGAAACAATAGAAGACAAGGAAATTATTGTAGATAATACTCCTCCATCAGTAAATATAGAAAAACCCCCTGAAAAAGTTACTGAGATGTTATTGGATATTAAAGGAACAACAAATGAGCCAATTATGATTGAGGTTATCCTTAATTCCAATTATTATGGAACAATAAGTTCAAATGAAGACAACACCTTTTCAATAGGCATAAGCTTGAATGAGGGGGAAAACAAGATAGTTATTAACTCAACTGATGTGGGCGGGAATTCAGTTATAAATAAGTTTGATGTTTTCTGCGACTCAGAGCAGCCCCAAATACTTTATAATAATATATATGAGCTAAGCCCTGCATACACAGCAAAGCAGACAGTTAAAGGGCAGGTTAACAAGCCAGATATAAATATAGATGTTTTTGTTAATGATAAAAATAAATATTCTGGAAAATCTGATTCTGATGGTAATTTTGAAATTAAAATAATTTTAGATAAAAGCATTAAGATTGGTGTAACAGACAAGAGCATAACTGTTGGAACACAGGAAGGAAATGCATGGGAAAATACAATAAAAATAGTTGCAACAGATAATTATGGAAGAAATTCAACTATTGAGGATATTATTACATATACACAGTGTGGCTATGGCTCTGACTGGGATATAAAAATAGGTAAGATAACACCTGATGTCATAATACCAGAGCATTTAATACAGGGAATATCACAGTTTAGCTTCCCTATTAATCTGACATACAGAGGAAGGGGTAACCCAAGCGAGGTTGCTTTAACAAGCGAACCACAACTCACAGACTATGAGTTAAGTACATCATCAAGGGAAGAATACCAAAATGAATTATTTGCAGGGGGTGCAACAAGCTACTGGAATGATGATTACACAGTTGGATATTTTATTGTAAACCTTAATTCATGGCCTCATTCAAAAGAAGAGCTTAATAACCTTAGTTTTGGCCTTATAAAAATACCAGTAAGGCTTGATATTTACTATGAATATGAAGATATAAATGGAGATATTGTTGAAAACACGCAAAGAGAGTGCTGGGATATTAAGATAATGGTTGACAAGGAGATTCCACTTGATAAAATTCCAGAAAAAATGCTGAACTTCTCAATAAACTTATTGAATTCTACTATAAATGCTATTGATGTAATAAAAAAACCAGTTGATTTTGCTAACAAAGCAACTTTTATTGGTTGTGGAGTAATGGAACTAATGCACATTATTAAATCATGGAGTATGGAAGCAGCATGTATTGGTGTAAAAAAGGAAGCAATTGATGCATTGATAAAGGGTGAGGATACCTGTTCTAAAGCATCTGAAAAAGATGAAGAGGGCAATCTTCTTGAGTTTGATTGTGATGCTTGCCTCATAGCATTGAAAGAGTTTAGAGATTTTGAAGAAAAAAGAAATTGGGTTTGTGACAGGGTATTCTGCCCAGGAGTACCATCCCTTGAATATCACAAAGAAAAATATACTGACACTATAACAGGAATTAATGTATGTGAAGAAGTAGGAAAATCTGAAGATGCTAAAGAATCAGATAAGTGCGAAGAAGAATACAAATTTGCATGGGATTCAGCATTCTGGATGATTGATGAATGGGAAAGAGCAACAAAACCAATTGAGGAAAGAAATGAGGGCTTTTTTGATAAAATATCTGAAGGGCTTGCATTATGCAAAAAAGCAAGTGAAACAAATAGCACAGTTATTACAATTGATTCTGGAAAAAACCAGGAAATTTATGTAATTGGTAAAGACGGAGAAGTAAGAAAAGCCTCAGACTGGGCTAAGATTACGGAGGGTGCAATACCTGATGGAGAGGGTGTATTAGTTCAGGAAGGAGGAGAAGATATTTATTACAAAACTGGAGAACCTTTAAAAGTAGATGATAAAGGATATTATAAATTTGAAAAAAATGGCAAAAGTTATTACATAGATAAAAAAGGAGACGAAAAAGAGTATAATGAGACTATAAAAGAAAGTGACATAAAAGGATTGCCTTCAATTGTCCAATCAGAGAGAGGTATTGAAGGAAAGGATAATTATATACTTGACCCAACATCAGATATTATAAGGTCTGTGCAAGCAGTCTGCCTGCCTGCTGTATCAGGCTGGCTAAATCTTTGGAAGCAGATTCTTGAAGCTGTAAAGCAGTGTTTTGAAACAATAAGAATAACAGGTGATGGAAGCGCTGGCGTCTGCAAGGCTGTTTTGACAACATATGTTTGTGATATTATATATGACACTATAATGTGCACTGGAGAATCACTTACGCTTGGAGCAGGTGAAAAACTTTCAGGTGGGCTCACAGGAATCGGCCAGTTTGTGTCAACAGTGGGAAAAAATGTTATTGATTCTGTATCAAACAGGTATGGAGAAACAGGGATGTACAATGCAATGTTTAATGAAAGAAAGCTTATACACTCTGCATGTGTATGGGCATTCACTGGCGACTGGGGAGAATTTGACCTTGATACAATGCTAAGCGCAGAGGTTGGCATGCCAACATTGGGAAGCCAGGGCTTATTGTATCCAACAACCAGAAGATTCCTTGGATCCAATCCCTTGGAATATGGAAGAACAACTTATATTTATCATATTGGCGCTGGCTTAATTGCAGGAGCAGACTTAAACTATAGGGTTTATCTGCAATGCTCAAATGACAATTCATGTCCAGAAGGAAAATGTGACTGCTTTTACAGGGGAAAGGAAGAAATATACAATGTTGATTCAGGCAGTTTAAGTGCAGGAGGAGATATGTTTAGTGGTGAATTTTTTGAAAAAATAACTGATTCTTCTGTAAGGTATGACAAGGCAGTTATTGAGTGGGACTGGACAGATAACAACGGAGAAAGGCAGACAACAACAAAGATACAGGATATAAAAGAGGCTGGTGAGAGAGCTCCAGATGATTGCAAGCTTGACTCAGCAAGCGGAGAGTTCAGGTGCAGCTATATAATTGGAAAGTATGGTGAGGCAAGATTTGTGAGCATTGAACCATCAGATGAAAAACAAATAAGAAAAGGGGCTGTTCAAGAGCTTTACTCATTAGGAGAAAAAATTAACTTTGACCTGGAAATAGAAATAAAAAAACCGGAATCTGGATATCAGATACCTAAATACTTGATATGGAGGTTGACTGACACTAATAATAAGGAAATAGGAAGAGAAGAAATAAGAATACCAAAAGATGATGGGATCTGGGAAGATACCCTACCAGGATTTAAAATAGAAGATGTTTTTGGCACTGAGTCTAAGGACACAATTAAAACTGAGGCATTGAAAGGCTATGAAAATAAATTAGATGTAAAAGAGTTAATTGGAGAACCAAAGGAAGATTCAACATTTGCTATAATTTTTACTGAAGAAAAATTTTATAAGATTTATTCTGTAAGTAAAAAAGGAGAAGATTGGACTATTATTGGCAATAGTATAGCTAAACCCCAGTATGATTCAGGTGCAAGAATAATAGAACACGAAGATAAAGGAATTAAATTTGAATTAAAGTCTAATCCAGACCTAAATAAAGGTGATTATGCTGCTGTTATTATAGTCAAGAAAGCACAAAAAATAGAAGGATGTGTTGACGGAGAAGCAAACTGGAAGATAAGGTTTGAACTGCTTCATTCGAAGAAAAAGTCTAATTATGAAGGTACAAGCCCTGCTGATTATGAATGCTGCGGCTCTTCAATAGAAAAAGAAGATATAGGGATTACAATAGACTGCGGCAGAGAAGAACATGATGAAAAAGATTTGTGTGACATAAACAAATTAATTAATGTAGAATGTGATTGTGGTGGAGAACCATGTGGAAATCCTGAAAATTTAAATGAGTGGAACATTTGCTGTGAAAACGGATTATGTATCAAAGATAATCAAATAGACAAAGAAGAAATAGATGGAACAAAAATAGATATAAATTATGTTGAAAGTTTATGTGCAGATTTAAAAAATGAAATTTAGGAGCCAGATTCTAATAACTGGATTCATTGATTCTTTTAATTCTATAAGAAGAAAACCCATTTACTTTATTGTACCATTATTTATTGACCTTTTCTTTTTGTTTATCTTTTCTATTGTTTACCATTTCTTTTTTAGAAATATTATGGACAAGATAATTTCATTGCTCATGCTTACTGGAAAATCGTTGCAGGGCATTACACAGAATGAAATGTCATTGAATATTCTGGCCAATCAGCAGCAGATGAACTCTCTTATTATGGGTATTGGTTTTTGGATTCTCGTCCTTGCAGTTCTAATATACCTATTGTACTGTATTTTTCAGGGAACAAGCTGGTTTATTGCGCACAAAATACTTAAAGAAAAAACAAACTTCAAGGACTACATAAAAAGATTCTTTGCAGTAAACATTTTATGGCATATTGCTTTTGTGATAATTGCTTATTTTTATGTAAGGGCACTTATTTTTACTAATGTATTAAAGATATCATCAAATTTTGGAACTGTTAGAATTTTTTCTCTTATTATTTTAATTATTCTTAGCTACTTTGCATTTATATCATATGTATTAATCAAAAAACATAAATTTATTGAATCAATAAAAAAATCATTTTCTTTTGGAATTAAAGAATTTTCAACAATTGTCCCCATGTATGTTTTGCTTATTTTAGGTTTTGCTCTTATTGATGTTCTGCTTAGACTATTATTTATGATAAGCACAACTCTTATGATTGTTGTTGGGATAGTACTAATCTTTCCCATTATAGTCTATGCAAGGATTGTAATTATTTCTGTTATTGAAAATTTAGCCAAATAAAATAATTGAAAACAAAAACTTTTTATATAAACTAATTTCTAAAAAAACCATGGAAAAGCCAGAAACAATTGAAAAACAGTTATGCCCTATGTGCAAGACAAATAATATGACAATGATGGAAGAAGATATTGAGATTCCATTTTTTGGCAAGACCTTTATTTTCTCAATGACATGCTCAAACTGCAAGTATCACATGGCAGATATTGAGGCAGCTGAGCAAAAAGAGCCAGTAAAGCAGACAATAGAAATAAGCTCTGAGGATGATATGAAGATAAGAGTTGTTAAGTCATCTAAGGCAACAATAAAAATTCCCCATATCACAACAATTACGCCTGGGCCTGCCTCAAACGGATATATAACAAATGTTGAGGGAATACTAAAGAGAGTGAAGCACCAGGTTGAAACTCTTGCAGATGATGCAGAAGACAAAGATGAAAAAAAGAAGGCGAGAAAACTCCTGAAAAAACTTAATAAGGTTATGTGGGGAGATGAAAAACTCAAGATAACAATTGAAGATCCTTCTGGCAATTCTGCAATAATATCTGACAAAACCCAGACAAGCAAGTTAAAGGCAAAATAATTCTATATCTATTTTATAATAGTAACATTTTTATAGTTTAAATTTCATCTTTATATAAATGAAAGAAAAAATTAAAATAGGTATTATTGGCGGCTCAGGAGTATATGACCCAAGGCTATTAAAGAATATTAAGAAAATAAAGGTTCATACTCCATTTGGCTTAACATCTGATTTAGTAACAACTGGTTTTATTAAGGGAAGGCCTGTTGTATTCATACCAAGGCATGGCTCACATCATACTATAAATCCAAGTAATGTTAATTATAGAGCTAATATTTATGCAATGAAAAAGCTTGGTGTAACACATATATTGGCACCATCAGCTGTTGGCTCTTTAAATGAAGGCATGAAGCCAGGTGATTTTGTTTTCACAGACCAGTTTATTGACAGGACATATAAAAGAGAAACAACATTTTACACTGGCTCGCAGGTCTGTCATATTTCTGTAGCAGAGCCATGCTGCCCTGTTCTCAGAAAAATATTGATTGAACAAGCAAAAAGGCTTCATTTTCCTTATCATGAAAAAGGTTGTTGTGTTGTTATAGAAGGTCCTCGTTTTTCAACAAAAGCAGAATCAAACATGTTTAGATCATGGAATGCAGATATAATAGGAATGACAATGACTCCAGAGGTTGTGCTTGCAAGAGAAGCAGAGATATGTTATGCAACAATTGCAATGGTTACAGACTATGATGTCTGGAGAGGCACACATGTTAGTGGTGATGAGGTTGCAGCCACTATGAAAAATAACCTTAACAAGGTAAAGCAATTGCTCTTTGAGGTTATTCCAAAAATTCCTTTAACAAGAACATGCAATTGCAAGAGTGCCCTTAAAGGCGCTATTATGTAACTTCTTTTTAGAAAATTTTTTATACAAGCCTTAATAATCAGTTTAATTGGTAATCATGGAACTAAAAGATAAAATCAGGACAATACCTCATTTTCCAAAGCAGGGCATTATGTTCAAGGATATAACAACTTTGCTGAGAGATCCGCATGCATTCAGGCATGTTATAAGGGAAATAATGCATTATTTTGATGGAAAAAATATAAATGTTGTTGCAAGCGCTGAATCAAGGGGTTTTATTTTAGGAGCAGTTCTTGCCCATGAATTGCATGCTGGCTTTGTGCCTTTAAGAAAACCTGGCAAGCTGCCATATAAAACAATAAAGCAGGAATTCTTAACAGAATACAGCAAGGATGCATTTGAAGTCCATGAAGATGCAATTGAAAAGGGTGACAAGGTTTTGATTGTTGATGACCTTTTGGCCACAGGAGGAACTGCAAAGGCAGCTGTTGACCTTGTTGAAAAGCTTGATGGTGATATCATTGGCCTCGCATTCCTTATAGAGCTAAGCTTTCTTAAAGGCAGGGAAAAACTAAAAGGATATGATATCTTAGCATTAGTAGATTATGATAAAGAAGAATGAATTTTATTCCTGGCTCGAAATATGAAGAAAGTATTAATAGTATAGTTAAGTTTACAAAATTAGAAATTAAGTTTTTTGATGAGGATTTTTCTAAGGGATATAAAAAATTTAAAGAAGAACACTTGTATCATGTTAATATGCCAACCTCATGCTATAAATGTCTCAAGCCAATAAATGGAAAAAGCCTTGTTATTGAAGAACAGAATGATAAAATAACTTATTCTACTTACTACTTCCATGAAACATGCTTTGATGAGTTGGTTAAAAAACAAAAACCAAGGTAAAACAGAAAAGTTTATAAATGATTTAACATAAATGTTACATATGGAACAAAAAAGTTACAAATTAGAGATTATAGGGGTTTTATTAAGAGAGAATAGCCATATTCGGGAGATAGCTAAAAAACTTAATATAAATCATATGATGATAGTTAGAAAAATAAAAGAGCTTTCAAAAGAGAATGTTGTTGATTTTACGCAAGAAGGGAAAAATCAAACCTATTTTCTGAAAAAAACAGCTGAAGCACAGGCATATGCTTTTATAGCTGGACAATATAGTTTACTTCAAACAATAATAAAATATCCTGAATTAAGGAGCATTATTGAAAAAATCCAGAGAGACAAAAGAATAAAATTAGCAGTTCTATTTGGCTCATATGCAAAAGGGCTTGCAAAAAAAGACAGTGACATTGATATTTTTATTGAAACTAAAAATCAAAACCTAAAAAAAGAACTTGCTCTTATTGACTCAAAATTAAGCATTAAAATAGGAGTATATAACAAGGAAAATAACCTAATTAAGGAAATAGACAAAAATCATGTTATAATAAAAGGCATTGAACATTATTATGAAAAAAATCAATTTTTTGGCTAAACTTTTTGATGAAAGAAAGCTACAACTTGTGAATTCAAGCGAAGAAATTAAGGATTCGTATATCA
>Ga0307990_1001169_pt1 | contig 22394 bp, 21 predicted proteins | sample EllFjometagen129_FD_203168 | JGI IMG/M metagenome (GOLD analysis project Ga0307990, IMG submission 203168) | Marine microbial communities from Ellis Fjord, Antarctic Ocean - #129 | ecosystem: Environmental > Aquatic > Marine > Unclassified | place: Southern Ocean | collected 2014-10-08
GACACAAACATTGTGCTTGATGTTCTATTAGATCGTGAGCCATTCTCCGATTTGGCTACCAAGCTTTTGTCAAGAGCTGAGAAAAAAGAACTAAATGGTTTCCTTGGAGCAACTACCGTAACAACAATATATTACCTTGCTTCTAAAGTTGGGGGCAAGAAAAAAGCAGAACAGGAAATCAACAAATTACTATCAATCTTCCAAATAGCGCCAGTGAATCAATCTGTTTTAGTTGAAGCATTCAAATCAAAGTTTACAGATTTTGAAGATGCCGTACTTCATGAAGCAGCAAAACAGATTGGTGCTCAAGGTATTGTAACTCGGAACCCCAAAGACTTTAAAAATGCTACTTTATCTATTTATAGTCCAGCAGAGCTAGACAAGATACTTGTTTCAATAATTCATTAAAGTTTCAACTATTGGTGCTGAAAGCAGAAGGGTCTAAAATCGGAGATAGCCACCGATTTTTCCGGGAGGGGTAAAGGTAAGGTTTTTCAGTTTAAATAACAATGCCTGCTTTCATTATTTCAGACAGAAAACCACTTTTATCATGATCCTTCTCAATCAGAACCGGCTCAATTCTGTCATCAACTTCTCTTCTAATTTTCCATAATAATGGTCTGGTAGAAAAATAGTCTCCAGTAATTTTTTTTAACGACAACCGCTATATCCACATCGCTATCATAGCTGGCATTACTTCTGGCATAAGATCCAAAGAGAATCATTTCGTCGAATTTCATATGTTTTGCCAGCAACTCTTTATAGATTTTGAGTTTCTCTATAACTTCTGCACTATCCATCGTTGCAACTCCTGTGCATTATTAATAATTTCGGCACAACGTTTTTCGGTGAGACTTTTCATCAACTGCTCTTTGTCAGTGGGATAACAGGATTCTATATTCAGCGGTTCAAGAAGATCAATAAAATCTTTCTGCTCCTCTGAAAAATTTTTAAACGATGGATCCCATCGATTTTATCGCGGATTAGAGTGTCTTCAGAGGAAACAGGGCGCGAGGGTTTTGTCTTGCCGGCTCGATGTTGATTCTGTATTAATGGGAGATATCCTAGGCTTGAAAGGTAAGCAGGTGAAAGCGGTACTGGTGAACAGAAAGAGCTCCGTGATCAATGTTCTTAAAAGTCTGCTGTAACCCAAAACGACCTCTTATCAGAAAAAGACGCCTAAATCTTTGAGCTCCTGGTCGTCCATAGTTGCAAGTGTAAACTGGAACAATGTCTCTGCCATCGGTAAACTGGTAACTTCCATTCCGCGAATGCCGACTATTAATCCAGACTTGCCGGAATGCAGTAAATCACTGGCTTTGCGGCCAAATCGTTGCCCAAATTAATGTTAAAAAGTGTAATTGGGGTCTAACCCCGGTTTTCCGCGGAATTACCCTATCAGCGGCGGCGTGAAAATGTATGAAAATCGCCGGTTTGAAAATGTTGAGGAAAAAATGGGTTGAATGCCCAGCCACCTGCTGTTTTGCAATGACTGGGATCTTGGTTAATTTAGGGCTTCAATTCGATCTTTCATTCGGAAGCTGTCACCTTCAATAAGAATGGTTTCAGAATGATGCAGAAGGCGGTCGAGAAGTGCCGAGGTCAGGGTTGAATCGTTGTGAGGGAGCGGGGTCAAGCTTGACAAATGATTATTCGAAAAATCTAAACTTGTAGAGAACAAAAAAATGCACCGGGTGAACCAGTGATTTTAGGGAAGGGTAATTGGGGTCTGACTTCGGTTTTCCGGTTTTCGCGTGCATTGCAAAAAAAGGAAGCCATGCAGGCCAACAGTTTCGGGCTTGTAGTGCCTATCCAAAATGTAAATATATTGAGACAATGAATTCATAATCATCGGGTGCGCTTGACCGGGAATAGCCGGCCGTTGTTTTTTTTAACATCCCGGCCCGGCAAGTGACCCTGGTCGTTCGGTTGAAAAACAATTATGAAGGCAAAAGAAACAATATGATGGGATGTGCGATGTTCCATAAAAAAATCTTCTGAAAAATATTGCCAGGAGCATATCAAAAAAAACTAATCGCATAGGACCAAATTTATGAGCACACCTCGCAGGCAATTAATCGAATATATCGAGCAAGGGACCATTCCAGCAGAGAAAATCGACACTGCCCTCAGCGCCATGAAGGTCACACCCGACGGCAAAAGCTGGCGAACTTTTATTGATCATCTCTTGCTTTGGCTCGGCTGCCTGGCGCTGGCCTTTGCGGTCATGTTCTTTATCGCATACAACTGGAAAGACTTAGGACATTTTGCCAAATTCGGGATGGTTGAGGGATTTATTGTTCTGGTCATTGTCGCGTACTGTAAACTTGCTGAAGGCACCATCGCGAGCAAGGTGTCGCTTCTTGTGGCGACGATTTCCTTGGGTGTTTTGCTGGCGTTATACGGCCAGACCTATCAGACCGGTGCGGATCCCTGGCAGCTGTTTTTCAATTGGGCTCTGTTGATGTTGCCGTGGGCTGTAATCGGACGTTTTCCCGCGATCTGGATCGTATGGGTCGCACTCTTAAATGTTTCCATCATCTTATACTACCTGACCTTCCGAGGGATATTCGGATTTGCTTTCGGCTCCGAGTCCGGTATGTTGTGGGTCGCATTTCTTTTTAACACCCTTGCCTTTGTCGCGTGGCAGCTGTTGGCAACGACCTGGCATTGGCTCTCGGAACGCTGGGCCATTCGGTTCCTGGCCATCGGTTCCGGTGGTCCCTTGACTTGGCTGGTTTTATTTTCAATTTTTGACCATCGAGAGGTGGGCGGCTCTCCCGGACTGGCATGGTTGCTTTGGCTGGTCGCAATGTACTATATTTATAGAAAGGTAAAACTTGATCTCTTTATGCTTGCCGGGTGCTGTTTATCCACAATAGCGGTAACCGTTTCATTCCTTGGTAAACACATGTTGCCCCATGGAGGCGCAGGCGCTTTTCTTTTTCTTGCCTTCATCGTTATCGGTATGGGCGGTGGTGCGGCCTTATGGCTTAAAAAAGTTCACCAGGAGTGTCTGTCATGAAAAATCAAACCAATCAGATATGGGCACTCCTGCAAGAAAACGGGGTTGTTCAGGGTGAACAACCTGAAAAAGGAGTTTCGGAATCTCCTTGGTATGTGAGGGTGCTTTTGGCATTTTCTGGTTGGCTGGCGGCAATCTTTATTCTTGGTTTTATCGGAGCTGCTTTCGAGTTTGTCTTTAGACACAGCGGTGTTGCTGGCATTGTTGGGGTGATGATGATAGCTGGTGCTTTTGTCCTGTTGCGTATCCCCTCCAATGAGTTCGTTGAACACCTGGGATTGGCCACAAGCATGGCGGGGCAGGCTTTAATTGTCTACGCCATTTTCGACCTTTCCGATCATAATGAAATAGTGGCATGGCTACTGTTCGCTATTCTTCAGGCTACGCTGGTTGCGTTTATGCCCAATTTTGTTCATCGCGTCTTTTCTGCTCTGGTTGCGGCAATAGCTTTTTCAATGGCGCTTAATGAAATGAAAATTCCATATGTTATTAGTGGTCTAGTAATGTTCGGCGCTTCTTGCTGCTGGCTTAACGAATTCCGCTATCCTCAACAGATGAAAAAAATAAGAGCTATTGGGTATGGCCTGGTCCTCGCCCTCATTGCACTCAAAGGTACGACTCTATTGGGGTACAAAACCTTTGGCAAGCGGTTCTCGCAAAACCACGATTTTTGGGCCCAGGCATGGCTTGGAGAAATCATCATCGGGGCGGTTACGGTATACATTGTATGGAGTTTATTGCAACGGTATGGGCAACCAATGAAAGGGCGTATGTCAATTACAACCTTATTGGCCACTCTCCTCGTTTGTGCGGTATCGATAAATGTCCAGGGGATAACTGTGGGGATGGTAATCGTCTGCTTCGGTTTTTTGGGTGCAAATCGCGTTCTTCTCGGTTTGGGTATTGTGTCTCTCCTTTTTTATATCTCTTCTTACTATTACTTGCTTGATACGACATTACTGGGCAAGTCCCAATCCTTACTTGTGGTCGGTCTTTTTTTGTTATTTGTCCGGTGGATAATTCACAACATAATCCCCGCGCACAATGAGGTGCAGCATGCATAAAAAAATCGCTATCGGTTCTTTAATTATTATTTTGGCTCTTGTGAACTGGTCTATTGCCGGCAAGGAAAAACATTTGGCTGAAGGGAAGGAGGTCTACCTTGAATTGGCACCCGTGGATCCTCGTTCACTTATGCAGGGAGATTATATGGCCTTGCGTTTTAGTTTAGCCAATGAAGTGTATAAAGCCCTGCCAAAAACAGAGGAGCACAAACGGTGGCAGCATGATGTGGCAGCGTCTGACAGTTTCGTGGTGACTAGCCTAAATGAACGAAACATCGGTACATTCAAAAGCCTTTATGAAGATCAGCCTCTTTCTAACGATGAAATTCTTCTACGTTACCGTGTTCGTAACGGTGCAGTGAAATTTGCCACCAATGCCTATTTTTTTCAGGAAGGTCATGGCAAATATTATCAACCGGCACGGTATGGTCAGTTTCGCGTGGACGACAAGGGAAAGTTGCTGTTGGTGGCCATGTATGACAAGGAACTGAATAAACTTGAGCCAGGTGAAAAAGACATTTATCCAAATACACATATTACTGATGGTTTGGATAGTAACACAGAAGTGACAGCCAAGAAAATATCAAAACAACCTAATAATGAAAAAGGTGAAAAAGACATTTATCCAAATATTCATATTCCAGAATTCAAAGGAGCTTTAGATGTTAAAAGAACCTATGATTATTCTAACCTGAAAGAAGTACTGAAATATTATATTGACCTTCCATATCCACCCAATGAGCTAATCTCATATTATGATGATTTCTTTTCAAAAATTGGGCTGAAAATTTATGGTAATTCTGGAAAACAGTGGCACTATATCAAAAATGTGCCAAGGATCTACGAGTCAAATTGGGTTGATGACAATAAATACATTAAAGCACATTTGGGCATCAAATACGAACATCTTTATGGAAACAATAAATACATTGGATATGTTTTAAAAGTTAGCTGTCAAGTCAAACCTTTTCTTGCTTGGAACAAATGTATCGAATTTAACAAGAGAATTAAAGATACTGATGAGGGACAAAAGCTCCTTCAATTTACTGTGAAATATTCTAAAAATGGCGTCTTTGATTTCGATAAAGCTTTGGAAATGAACCCTGATAATGAATTATTAAAAGAATTTATCGTGATCCAAAACAATAATAGAGATGAAATTAATCAAAAATATCATACCTATATAGAGCAATTAGACCTTGATTAAAACGATGAATTGCCTAAAATTTCGAATTATCATTTTGTACGTATTTTAGAGATAACCAGCTAGTGCACCTGAGCGGCTATGGCGAGCGGTTGCTGGAAATAAGAGTAAAATTGATCTTTCACCTTTACTATTAAGTCATGATATTCTTATCCGCCGCCAGGTGACCGCAACGTTAGAAAATTTGATAAAATTTTAAGCGAGGTTAATCGGCATGGAATCATTTCATTGGGACGAGAACTTTATAACCGGATTGTCAATTGTTGATGAACAACATCACCATCTTGTACAAATTACTAATCGGCTTGGTAGTTACCTGGCAGAAGACAAGATTGTATTTGATAATATTAAGGAAGTATTTATGGAATTGTTCGATTATGCTGATTATCATTTTCGAGAAGAAGAAAAAATGATGTCAAAAATTGGTGTTGATCGGCGTCACTTTGATAGTCATCTCGAAGGACATAAATATTTTTTGGAAGAAATAACATCTATGTATGGCACTCTCTCTCCTGACAATCTTCACACAACCCCGAATATGTTAGATTTTCTGACTCGTTGGCTTGCTTATCATATCCTTGGGGACGATCAGAATATGGCGAGACAGATTGAAGCAATTAAACACGGGTCAAGTCCAGATAACGCCTACAAGGCAGAGGAGCAGAGGATCGCTGACTCTACAGAACCTTTAGTTAGTGCTCTTAACAGTTTATTTCAGAAAGTCACCATTCGAAATAAGGAGTTAAGGAAATTAAACAAGTCACTTGAAGACAAAGTTGAGGATCGGACTAAAGCACTTTTGGAAGCCAACCTTCATCTCGAAAAAATTTCTATGACTGATGCCCTGACAGGACTTCCAAATCGTCGTTTTGCGATGCAACAATTCGCAGACATATGGGAGACATCTTCGGCAGTCAAGTCCCTCCCTGCTTGCTTAATGATTGATGCTGATCATTTTAAAGAGGTTAACGACAACTACGGGCATCATGCTGGCGACATAGTTCTTAAAGGGTTGGCAAACACGCTTCGGATAACTACACCAAACGATGCAATCGTTTGTCGTTTAGGTGGTGATGAATTCTTGGTCATCTGTCCTGATACAGATTTAGATGGTGCCATGCATATTTCTGAACATATTCGAAATGAGGTTTCCAAACTTCATATAAGCACAGGTGATGGGGTATGGTGTGGTAGTATCAGTATTGGAGTAGCAGTTCGGTCCCCTGGTATGAAAAATTATGCAGATATGATTAAGACGGCAGATATAAGTGTTTATGAAGCCAAGCGATCTGGAAAAAATTGTGTTAGAGCAATAAGCTTATAACACTTTTCATTACGGTTTACGATTGCAAATGTCTGGAATCATTTGCTTCTAACCAGCCGCTTCACCGGAGCCGAACAGCTATCAAACGTTAAATTGACGCGGCCCGGTGAGCTATGTCGTTCGGCTTGCCAGTCATTCTAGGATGTGTCAACTTTTCTACTTGACGGATAACGTAACACGTCATATAATGTAATTATGATCAAGTCTTTCAAATGCAGAAATACGGAAAAACTTTTCAATGATTTGGATGTAAAAAAGTTCAGGAGCATTTCTAGAGCAGCAAGAATTAAACTTGAGCTTCTGAATGCTACAATTTCTTTGAGTAGTTTACGCGTTCCACCAGGAAATAGAATTGAACAATTAAAAGATGACAGGAAAGGTCAACATAGCATCAGAATCAATGACCAATGGCGTATTTGTTTCATATGGCAGGCAGAGAATGCCATTGAAGTAGAAATAGTTGATTATCACAAGGGGTAGAGTCATGCCAAAAAAATTATCTCCAATCACTCCAGGCGACGTTTTATTGGAAGAATTCATTAAACCAATGGAAATTTCTCAAAATCAGCTAGCCAAAGATATTAATGTACCTGCAAATAGGGTCAGTCAAATTATTCATGGCAAAAGAGAAATCACAGCTGATACGGCATTACGCCTTGGTATGTATTTTGGAATTAAACCGGAGTTCTGGCTCAATTTACAACTAAGATACAATATAAAAATAGCCAAAAATAAGGTGGGTGCAAAAATCCAGCAAGAAGTAAAAGTCCACGTTTCGCGATCCAACGCACATAATCTTGTAACGGCTTAGTGTTAATTTGACAATAAAAAGCTGAACAAAAACATTCACTTGACCGGGAATAGCCGCCTGTTTTTTTGCTCTAACATTCCGGCCCGGCAAGTGATGTTGGTCGTTGTGCTAAAAAATATAGGGATAATCTTATGAACATATCTGGGAAATTTGCGGTTGCAAAACGCGTGATCATCTATGAAAAAATAGCCTTTGCTTCAATAATGCTTTTAATATGGCTTGATGAGGTAATAGATATTCCTGCTTTGCTCTTAGGAGCGGAGCCAACACGATTAAACTGGAGGGAATCTTTTTTCGAAAGTGTCTGCATCGTAATTCTCGGTGCAGTAATAATTCGTTTCACAAATAATATCTTTCAGAGAATGAAATACCTCGAAGGAATACTGCCTGTATGTGCCTCTTGTAAAAGAATTAGGGATGAAAAAGACAATTGGCATCAAATTGAATCATATATTCGTGAAAAGTCTGATGCAGAATTTAGTCATGGGATTTGTCCAGAATGTGCAAAGAAATTGTATCCAGATTTCAATCCTTATAAAAAGAAATAAACCTATAAGGATTGAGTCGACCCTTAAGAGATAAGTCTGACGGTGTAGGCGATGGCCGGGGGTCGAACTCAATCCGTTGTTTAAACCATTACATTCACCAGACGGCGAGAAGCGCGGCGGCGCTGACGCGATAAGGTTGGTTGGGCCGCTGGTTATGCTGGCCGTTAACTGTCGCAACACAATACCTAAGAGGTATCCAAAAATAATATGGATTTTATCAGTTCACAATTATTAGCATTTGTTACCGTCACTCTGGTGTTGACAGCTACACCCGGCGTTGACACATTTATCCTAATGCGTAACGTTCTGCGGGGAGGCCAACAGGACGGTTTTTACACCGCAATTGGAATATGTTCAGGGTTATTTGTGCATGCTAGTCTTTCAGCTTTAGGAATTTCAGTAATTTTAGTTCGGTCTGCGGGTCTTTTTAATTTTGTAAAAATCGTTGGAGCTATCTACCTCGTGTGGTTAGGCGTAAGTAGCATTTATGGTGCAATAAGGTATAAGAATTCATTTGATTTGGCCCAATGTGGTGTTGCTAAAGAAAGATTACATCCAGCAAAGTCTTTTAGAGAAGGGCTATTGTCTAATCTATTAAACCCAAAACCAGCGGTATTTTACCTGGCCTTTTTCCCTCAATTCATCAGCCATGGTGACCCTGTATTTATTAAAACCATGTTCCTCGCTTCTATTCAGTTTGCAATAGGGATAAGCTGGCTCATCATGCTATCACATTTTGTTTCCCATGTGAAAGCCTATGTTGAGAAACCATCTATAAAGAGGACATTGGACACATTGAGTGGAGGCATATTAATCGCATTTGGCATTAAAATTGGGTTACTAAACAATTAGGAACAGTTAACCTATAAGGCGCTTAACTTGACCGCAATAGGCTGTTTTGATTGCACTTTTTTAGGAGGGCGGCAAGTGAATCTCGCACCGGCATAGCCGGTGGCTTCTTGAGGGCCCCTAGATGGGGCCATTGTTAGTCGAACTCAGGCAACTTTAACTGACTTTTATCTGACTCGTCCTGATGTTTTATATAAGCTCGTATGGTTTCTTCGTTACGACCTACTGTGCTCACGAAATAGCCACGAACCCAAAAATGTTTACCGGAATTTTTTGATTGGCCAAACTCTCGATGTAAACGAATCGCACTTTTACCCTTTAGGAAATCTACGATACTGGACACACTGTACTTAGGAGGAATTCCCAAACACAAATGAACATGATCGGCCTGAGCATGGTCTTCTATCAACTTTACACTTTTTTGTCGGCACAGATCTTGAAAAATCTCTCCTAAACGACGACGAATTTTACCATATAATTTCTTGCGACGGTACTTTGGACACCAAACTATGCAGTACTTACATTCCCACTTTACATGTGGTAGACTCTGGTACTGTAACACGTTGAAAAGAACACTTAACCCAATCGTTTTAAGGGACGCTCCTATCGTCGCGCCCCAGAACTCACCGTTAGCAGTCTCGAGCCAGTCTGAAACCACGAGGAGATGAAGAAGGTAGGGTATGTTGACAAGAAAAAGAGAATCGTTAAAAGCGCAACTTTTCGGGGAATCGGTAATCCGTGGGATGACCCGTCTTTGTCGAGAGTATGACGGCGTTAATTTGAGTCAGGGGTTTCCAGATTTTCCGGCGCCCCAAATAATTAAAGAGGCGGCCTGTAAAGCGGTAATGGCGGATGTTAATCAGTACGCTATCACTTGGGGGGCGGCTCCTTTGAGGGCCGCAGTCGTTGAAAAAATGCGGGCTTTTTATGGCATGGAGATCGATAGCGAAACCGAGATTACCGTGACCTGCGGGGCTACCGAAGCGATGATTTCGGCCTTGCTGGCAGTGGTTGATCCCGGAGATGAGGTTATAATCTTTGCCCCCTTTTATGAAAATTACGGTCCTGATGCGATTATCTGTGACGCTGTGCCCCGCTACGTGCAACTCAACCCTCCAGATTGGAGTTTTGATCGGGTTGAACTCGAAGCCGCATTTACTGAAAAGACCCGGGCAATTATCATTAATACGCCGCATAATCCCACCGGTAAGGTTTTTTCGCGGGCCGAATTAGAGGTTATTGCTGAACTCTGTTGTCTTTACGATGTGCTGGCGATTACCGATGAGATTTATGAGCATATTCTCTATGACGGAGCTCAGCATGTGCCGCTGGCAACCCTGCCGGGGATGGCCGCGCGCACGATTACGATTAACGGGATCTCTAAGACCTACAGCGTTACCGGCTGGCGTATCGGCTATTGTCTGGCAGCTCCGGAAATTACGGCAGCGATTCGGAAGATTCACGACTTTCTCACGGTTGGGGCTCCGGCTCCCCTACAGGAGGCGGCGGCCGTAATGATGGCTTGTAGTAGCGATTATTATATGGATTTGGCCAATTTTTATCGGGAAAAACGAGATTTTCTCCTTGAAGTTTTGACTGATGTTGGTTTTCGCTGTCATGTACCCCAAGGGGCTTACTATATAATGGCCGATTTTCAGGGCCTGAGTGATCTTAAAGACCTCGATTTTGCTCACTATCTGGTTAAAGAAAAAGGCGTGGCGAGTGTGCCGGGGTCGAGTTTTCTAAAGCCGGGAGCTCCCGAAAGCGGTCAGGTTCGCTTCTGCTTCTGTAAAACCGACGCAACTTTGCAGGCTGCAGCAAAACGGCTGCAGGCCTTATAGGATAAAAATTGGCGCAAAAACATATTATTTTAGGGACTGCGGGGCATGTTGATCATGGTAAAACTACTCTGGTTAAAGCCCTGACTGGAACTGATACCGATCGGTTGGCGGAAGAGAAAAAACGTGGCATTACGATTGAGCTCGGTTTTGCTCATTTAACTTTGCCCAGTGGCCAGATGCTCGGGGTGGTCGATGTTCCCGGGCATGAGCGCTTTATCAAGAATATGGTGGCCGGGGCCGGGGGCATCGATCTCGTGCTGCTTTTGGTGGCGGCCGATGAAGGCGTGATGCCGCAAACCCGCGAGCATTTTGATGTCTGTCGTCTTTTAGGGGTTGAACGCGGTATCGTGGTCATCAGTAAAAGCGATATGGTTGATGCTGAACTGCTTGAGCTGGTAACCGAAGAGATTGCCGAATTAGTTGATGGAAGTTTTCTAGAGGAGGCTCCGGTGATTCCGGTTTCAGCTACCACCGGGGCGGGACTCGACAATCTTTTGGCGGCTCTGGATGAGATGGCCAAAACTGTGGTTGAACGTCCTGAATCCGGCGCATTCCGGCTGCCGGTTGATCGTGCTTTTGTGATCAAAGGTTTTGGTACCGTCGTCACTGGTACGGTTCTCTCCGGATCTTTGAGTATGGGGGAATCCGTAACCCTATCGCCTTCCGGATTAAGCAGTCGGGTGCGCAGTCTGCAGGCTTATGGTGAAGAGCGCGACCAGGTCTTTGCCGGGGAGCGGGCGGCGATTAATCTGCACGGTCTGGAAAAGTCGGAGATTGAGCGTGGTGAAATTCTGGCCCGGCCGGAAACCGTGCTCGCAACTTCGATGGTTGATCTCTTCTATACTCACCTCTCTTCTGCAACTTCATCTTTGCCGGCGCGCAGCAAAATGTTAGTGCATAGTGGGACGGCGGCTTTGATGGGGACTGTGGTTGTGCTTAATGGTCAGGAACTTTTGCCCGGGGCCAATGCTTTTGTGCAGGTAAGACTTGAAAAACCTAGCGTCATTGTTTACGGTGATCGGTTGGTTCTGCGAAGTTTTGCCCGGCGTGAAACGGTTGGTGGTGGGGTGGTGATCAATCCCTCTCCAGCTAAGCATCGGCTTAAGGACTATGCGTCCCTCTTGCCCGATTTTGAAAAACTTAAGGGCGGAGCGGCAACCGCTGTTGTCTCGATTCTTGTGAAGCAGGCCGGTCTTGCCGGATTGCGTTTAGCCGATCTTAAATCTTTTCTGAACTTTTCAGGTAAAGCTCTGGCCAAAGTCGTCGATGAACTGCTGGCCCGGCGTGAGATTGTTCGCTTTGATAATGAACGTCAGCTTTTTATCGCGGGTGAAATTTTCACTGATTTAACCGCTAAAATTGGGCTTATGGTGGCCGACTATCATCAGCATGAACCGATGCGTGAAGGGATGGCTAAAGAGGAGGTGAGGTCTCGTCTGAGGCTCTCAGCACCGCTTTTTCACGCTCTTTTACAGCGTCTGGTAAAAAGTGCCCAGCTGGTGGTTGACAAAGATCTCTTGCGCACCCCGGAGCATCGGGTGCGGCTCGCAGTTGACACCGATAAACTTAAAGCTCAGCTGGTAGCTCTCTATAAAAAAGCGGGCTTGAGTTTTCCTGACTACAACTCTTTAGCTAAAGAGTTGGCGGCTGAAAGTGAAGATATCAAATCTTTGATGACGATTCTGGTTAAAGAGGGCACCCTTCTCAAGGTTCGTGACGGGATCTTTATAACCCCAGAGCACTATGAAAAAATGCGCCTCGATGTGGTTGCCTTTCTCAAAAAGAACGCAAGCATGACAACCCAGGAGTTTAAGGCTAAAATTAACCTCAGCCGCAAATATGTAATTCCCCTTTTTGAATACCTCGATCAACGCAAGGTTACCGCCCGCAAGGGTGAGGCTCGTATCCTTTTGCAAGGTTGAGATTTGTCTTATGTAAATAGGGCGGCGAAGGCGGGTGGAATACGGGTAACTTTTTTCTTTTTGTAGTCGAAAAAGACAATGCCGGTTTTGGCGCGGGCGACTTCCTGTTGGCCCTCCCCTTTTTTTACAAGGTAGAAAAAATCGCAGCCGGCCCGGGAAGGGTTAAGCAGGGCGATATCGACGCTTAGGGATTCGCCATAGATGACTTCGGTTTTATAGGTGATGGCCAAGTCACTCATGATAATACTGCTGCCGTCAATATCCGTTTCACTAAAGCCGTGGTGTGCCAGGAATTGGAGGCGGACTTCATGGAGCAGAGTTATGAGGTGATCGTGTCCTAGGTGGTTAGCATAGTTAATGTCGCTGATGCGTGGGGTGATTGCAGTGCTGAAGATAAATTGCTGTGGTTCAGGGAGTTCCAGCTTGATACGGCTCATTGTTTATGGTTGCTCTATATGGTTTGTATGTTTTTTAGGAGATGATGGTTCTCGATAGTCGTTGCGGCCAGTTGCGAGATGGTTTTCAGGGTGTCGATCTCTTGTTCGTCAATGATAGCGTTGAAGTCTATATTGACGACATTGAGAAGGCCGTAACTTTTATGGGGTGTGTAGAGTGGAAATGATGAGATTGAGTTGATTTGGTAATGCTCATTCTGCATGGAGAGTTGCCCTTCAGCAAGATTTCGGGCCAGGAAAACTTCTTTAGACGAGCTGATTTTCTCTATGAATGGCGTTTTGTCTGGATCCTGAAAGTGGAGAGCCTGCAGGCATTCTTCTTTTAAGCCCCACTCGATAGCGGTGGCTAAATTACCCTCTTCGTTGTAGAGGAGAATCGAGCCGACCTCGGCATGCATTATTTTCAGAGCCATACCCATCAAAGTCGCCAGCACTGGCTCCAGTGATTTACTACCAACCATGGTTCCCATTTCATTGATAAGGTTAAGTCTCGAAGCATGTTCTTCCTTGAGTTTACGCATTTCACAGTAGATGGTCGTGCGCACCATCGCGGTTGTGAAGTGGCGCAGGAGAAAGCGCAGTGAGAGGTCGTGTTCGTCGATGTTTTCCGGAAATTCATGGAAAACTATAGCCGCCGCAGTCTCATTTTCATGGACTAATTTATGGGCCCAGTACATGTCGAAACGTTCGCCGAACCAGATTAGTGGAGTCGGGAAAAGCAGAGGTTCGTTGTCGAAAAAAGCTGTAAACGGAGCCTCTTTCTCTTTGAATATAATCTCCTCCCAGTAAGGGTTTTCAATTATTGTAGAGTAGTCGAGGCTGTAGCAACGACTCTCATTGTTGAAGAGGAAGCAGGAGAATTGCTGGATTCCGAAAAGTTTATCTAGATATTTACCTAGAGCCGCGTAGAGCTCTTCCATCTCCATTGAGAGATGGATTGCGAGAATGGCTTGGACTAAGTTGGTCGGCAGTGGGATCATAGGAGGTTCCTTGCGGATTGTGTTTAAGTTTGCAACCTTATTCATTACATTCCATCAACCATGGAGACAACATTTTCGGCAAGGCTTCTGATTTTCTCTTCTTCGACTTGCGGCCACTGGGGGTCAATTCCGAGTCTTTGGAGCCTGCGGCTTAAGAGTTCAGGGTCATTTTCTGGTTTTTCTCTCTCCAGGGCGAAGCCGAACTGGTTGCTGATCGAGTTGGCTACAGAGACAGCCAGGGTCTCGCGCGGTGAATAAGTACTGTCCTCGGGTTGGTGGTGGTGGTATACAGTTTCAACAAGGTTTTTCGGTAACTTCCACTTATCGAGAAGAATACGGCCAATATCGCAGTGGGTAAAACCGAGAAGTTCCTGTTCAACCACAAGAATATCATTGCCTGCTTCCAACCTGGTGGTGAAGTTCTCGGCCTGCTTCTGGGCAAAAGGGCCCAGGATAAGTTTGCCGATATCGTGCAGAAGACCGGCAACATAACAACTTTCTATCTCTTCTGAGGTCAGTCGGGCGCTGGCTGCAACTTCACGGGAAAGGCTAGCGACAATATTGGCATGCTGCCAAAGTCCTTCGTGTTGATAACCGTAGGCGGGCAGGTTGCGTTTAAACAGGGAGGATGTCGTGGCCCCTAGAACCAGGCTGCGAATGGTGTTATGCCCAAGATAGACAACCGCATCGCTGATGGTTGAAACTTTGCGGGAGAGGCTGTAAAAAGAGGAGTTTGCCATGCGCAGCATGCGGGCCGCTAAAGCCTGATCACTGGCGACCACTTTTTCGAAGTCGGGAGCGCTAGATTTGTCACTGTTGACCAGTTCCATGACCTTGTAGACAATTGCGGGTAGGGAGGGGACCTCCTCGATTTTCTGCATGATCTGGCTTTTTAAACGCTCATCATTGATAGTTTTGAGAGAGAGTTTTTGTCGCGTTCCCTGTCCCCTGTCGCCAGTCGTAGAATGCTTTTCTGCAGGTGCCAGATCGCGAATGTCGAGGGCCAATTTTATCTGTTTGATTAGGTTGGCTTTGTCGAAAGGTTTGGTGATGAAACCGTTGGCGCCCAGTTGTCTGGCTTTAATTATATTTTCTCGAGTTGCTTGGTTGGTGGTGATGATGACCGGAATATTTTGCAGTTTTTTATCATTTTTGATGTGTTCAAGGATAATGAAGTCATCGTAACCGCTAATAATTGCTTCACTTATAATTAGGCGCGGTAATTCGCCCTGAAGCAGGGTGATTAATTCAGCCAGTGACTTTAAAGATTTTGTTTCCAGACCAATCGCATTAGCTACCCGTGCGATCTCTTCAGCCGATTCCGGATGGGGGTCGAAAATTAAAGCCAGCATCGTACTTTCCTGTTCTATAAAAGCAATTATAAATGATTATTATTGAGTCAATGTATCAGTAGTGGCGTCGTATTGCAACTCTTTTGCGGGCTTTGCGGAAAACAAAAAAACCCCTAAATCCAGTTGTAGATTTAGGGGTTTATATGATAAACCGGAGTTTTTTCCGGACTGGTCATGGTGGCGGTGCAGGGAATTGAACCCCGGACACTACGGATATGAGCCGTATGCTCTAACCATCTGAGCTACACCGCCGTTGAAGCAATACTCGATTATTTTGTTTCGAGGCGCTTTTTAATGTTTTTTTTTTTCTTTGTCAATCATTTTGTCGGGTTGAGGAAATATAGTACTACCCTCAGGTGGAACTTTGGATTTTGAACTAAAGGATTTTTCGTTGACAAGCTAGACGAAATAATATAACAGTGATGCCCGTTTTAGTCTGTTGATTGCTTTTTTTGGGGTTTGTTTAACAGTTAACGTAAGGTGGGATAAAGGAAGGGTAGGCCAATGGCACTTAATTTCGATATGTCGGAAGAGCAGGAAATATTACGTAAAAGTGTGCGCGGTTTTGCTGAAAAAGAGATAGCACCTCTGGCTCAGGAGCTTGATCAGAAGGAAGAATTTTCAGTGGAACTGACTAAAAAAATGGGAGATCTCGGGCTTTTCGGGATGTTTGTATCGCCGGAATATGGTGGTTCCGGGCTCGATTATGTCTCTTATATCATAGCTGTTGAAGAGATTGCCCGAGTCGATGGTTCCCAGGCTGCAACCGTTGCCGCCGGTAACTCTTTAGGGATTGGACCGATCTACTACTATGGCAACGAAGAGCAGAAACAAGAGTGGCTGCCGCGTCTCTGTACCGGTGAAATCCTGGCTGGTTTCGGTCTGACTGAACCTAATGCCGGATCCGATGCCGGTAACTCGAAAACCAATGCTATACTTGATGGTGACGAGTGGGTTATCAACGGTTCCAAGATTTTTATTACCAATGCTTCCGCCCCCAACACCGGAGTCGTCATTGTCCAAGCGATTACTGGTAAACGTGCCGACGGCCGCAATGAGATGAGTTGTATCCTGGTACCTGCCGGGACCGCCGGAATGGAGTGTCGTCCCATGCATGGGAAGATGATGTGGCGTTCTTCAAATACATCTGAGATCTATTTTGATGACTGCCGCGTTCCTGCCAAAAATCTTCTCGGTGGCAGGGGTGAAGGTTTTCACCAGATGCTCGCAACCCTTGACGGGGGTCGTTTGAGTATTGGAGCCATGGGTCTGGGTGGGGCTCAGGGAGCTTTCGAGAAAGCTTTGCAATACTCCCAGGAGCGGATTCAGTTTAATCGTCCTATCTTTGATTTCCAGGTAACCCAGTTTAAACTTGCCGATATGGCGATGGAGATTGAGTTGGCTCGTAATCTTCTCTATAAAGCTTGCTGGCTGCGCTCTAATGACCGTCCCTTCTCACGCGAAGCGGCGATGGGCAAACTCTACTGTTCTGAAACTATGGGCCGGGTGGCTAATCATGCCGTTCAGATTCATGGTGGTTACGGCTTAATGCAGGAGTATGATGTAGAACGTTTCTATCGCGATCAGAAACTTCTTGATATTGGAGAAGGCACTTCTGAAGTTCAGCGTTTGGTTATTGCTCGCTGCTTGGTCTAAATAAAGTTTGATAACTGACTACGATAACTTGCCAGCAAGCGTGCGCCTGGTCGAAGTAGCTCCTCGGGATGGTTGGCAGAGTCTGGCTGATTTCATCCCGACGGAGACCAAGGTAAAGCTGATTGATGAGTTGGCGGGCTGTGGTTTTAAAGAGATTGAAGTGAGCTCTTTTGTCAGCCCTAAAGCGATACCGCAACTTAAAGATGCTACTGCCGTTTTTAAGGCGATTAAGGAAGTTCCGGGACTTATAACTGCAGCCTTGGTGCCTAACCCGCGCGGTTTAACCCCGGCCCTGGCGGCCGGGGTTGGTAAGATAGTTTTTTTTATTTCGGCCAGCGATACCCATAATCGGAAAAATCTGGGTTGCCCGCAAGGGCAGACCTTGACCGAAATCGCAGCAATGTATAAACTATTGCCTGATACAGTGGCTCGTCGGGTCTCAATCTCCAATGTCTTTGGTTGCCCTTACGAGGGAGATATCGACTTTTCTGTAGTTGCAGAGTTGGTCGAGAGTCTGTCTGGAATTGGTTTTAAAGAGATCACTCTTTGTGATACCCTTGGGATTGCAACTCCCGACCAGGTTTTTCGTTTTTCGTCGCAATTGCAGGAAAAATTACCTGAAATCGACTTTGGTCTCCATCTTCATGACAGCTGTGGGCGCGCTTTAGCCTGCGTTATGGCTGGCCTGCAAGCCGGGATTGATCGTTATGATACCTCTGCCGGAGGGCTGGGTGGATGTCCTTATGCCCCGGGAGCGGCCGGAAATCTGGCCACCGAAGACCTTCTTTTCTGTTTTGACCGGATGGGGATTAACACCGGTATCGACAGCCAGGCTTTACTGGCTGTGGCTCGGCGTCAGGCTCTAGTGACAAAAAGTGGTAACAGTCATATGCTGGCCTTCAGTATCGGCTGTATCGAGTAGTGACATAATATAGGAGTTTATAAATGTCTGATGTTATTTTAACTGAAAATCGTGACGGTGTATTCATTGTTACTTTAAATCGTCCCGAGAGTATGAACTCTTTGAATCGGGAGTTGCTGGCCGCTTTGAATAAACTGGTCAGCGAAATCAGCGTCGATAAATCGATCCGGGTTATAGTCATCACCGGAGCTGGAGAAAAATCTTTCTGTTCGGGAGCTGATCTTAAAGAGCGGGCAACCATGACCCCGATCGAGGTAAAGCAGTATATTCAGATGATTCGCAATACCTTTACGATGGTTGAGAATCTGCCGCAGCCGGTGATTGCCGCAGTTAACGGTTTTGCCTTTGGTGGCGGGACTGAATTAGCTCTGGCATCTGATATTAGAATTGCCGCTCCGAATGCAACTATGGGTTTGACTGAAACCAGCTTAGGCATCATTCCTGGAGCCGGCGGCACCCAGCGTCTGGCCCGTCTGCTCGGTAAGGGCAAGGCTAAAGAGATGGTTTTTACGGCGCACCGCGCCAAAGCTGAAGAGGCTTTAGCTGTAGGACTGGTCAATCAGGTTGCCCCGGAAGGCGGTCTTCTTGATGCGGCTTTGGCGATGGCTGCCAGGATCAAAAAGAACGCCCCGATCGCTCTTGAAATGGCCAAATATGCCATTAATTACGGAAGTGAAGTTGATCTCGGCAGTGGCCTGGCGATTGAATCAAACTGTTATGCCGTGACTATCCCGACTAAAGATCGGATTGAAGGGCTGACCGCCTTTCGCGAGAAGAGAGCCCCGGTTTATACTGGCGAGTAATCTTACAAGTCGGCTCGCAATGATATTTTGCAGAGTCGATGACTGAATCCTTATAACCGGGAGACTTGGGCGACAGGCGCCCACCCTTATAATGGAGTCGATTTTTGATCTTTGCTTAATGGCTAGATCAGAGGGCAGACCCGATCCCGGATATTAATGTTACAAGAAGTAGTGGAGAAAAATCATGTCAGATCACAATCTTTTTGATGTCTTTAACAGAATGCCGAAAAAAGTCAATATTGGTGATATCACCATTCGTGACGGTTTTCAGCATGAGGAACACTTCATTCCGACCCGGGCCAAGATCTACTATCTGCAGGAGCTCGCTTTTGCCGGGGTCAATCGGATGGAGGTGACCAATCTTGGTGATCCTCGCAATATGATCCAGTTTGAGGATGCCGAAGAGTTATTGAAGAATGTACATAGTGATATCTTCAAAAAACGTCTGGCCAAACGTGGCATCAAGCATGAAGATATTGAGTGGACCTGTATCACGATTCGCGAAAGTGCGGTCGACCGGGCGATTGAGATGAAGAAGCGGGGCTATGGTCCCGATCGGATTCTGATGATGGTTTCAACTGATGAGCAGCACCATTACGCCAATTCTGGTTCGACTCTGCCGGCTTACTGGAAAGAGGCCGAGCGTAGTATTAAAAAGTGTCATGATGCCGGTATTAAGATGTGTGGTACGGTCAGTACAATTTGGGGCAGCCCGATCTCCGGGCCGACCAAATTTGAGGATGCGGTCGAATTTACGAGTCGCTGGCTCAGTATCGGGGCTGATGATATTGAGCACGCTGACCACGATGGTTCAGCACCGCCGGATAAGGTCTACCGCTATTTCTCAATGATTCTTGATGCGCTTCCGAATCCCGATCTTCATATTGCTCACTTTCATGTGACCCGGGGTTGGGGTAATGCCAATGTCCTGGCCGCACTCCAGGCCGGGATCACCAACTTTGAAGCCACCCTTGGCGGTACCGGTGGACAGCCTGCTAACTTCGTTGACGGTATTCCCGGTTTAGGCACCGGAGCTTATTACTATAAAGATCCTAACGTTGTCGGCCTCTCCGTGCTCGAAGATATGGTTGTCATGATGGATGAAATGGGGATTGACACTGGTCTTGATGTTGATCGGATTCTTGAACTTGGAGCGATGATGGAGAGAACCATCGGTCGTCGCCTCCGTTCCGAATCGATTCTTAATGGTCGTGTTCCTAAAGTTGTGCGGGAAGATTTTAAGCGTCCGGCACTGCCTAAAACCAAAGAGAAACAAGGTGAAAAACCGGGTCAGCTGATTCCTTCCGAATGGCCTGCAATAGCCGAAGTTCCAGCTTCCATATTAAAACAGAAATAGAATTATGAAATAGTTGGTCATCCTGTAAATATTTAAAATTTGCAGGATGACCAACAGCTCACCATCCCATTCTCTTTACCCTTCCTGCTTACTCTTTTTGTTTATACTGATAAATTTATGGTCAACAGATGTCCGAATTGCGTTTTAATTTTTCTGATCCCCACTCCAGACAACTAATCGCAGGTCAGCTCCCCTCTGAGATCGCATGGGTCAGCTACTCCCTGTTTATCCGGGTTGAAAAACCGCAAACCATCACAGTCGGTCGTTTTGGCCGCTTTACATTTCCGGCCGGAAACTATATCTATTCAGGCAGCGCGCGAAAAAATATTCTAGCTCGACTCAATCGTCACTTAAGAAAAGAGAAAAAACTACGTTGGCATATCGATTACTTACTCAACTCTGCAAATGTTAATATCGTCGAAGTCCTGGTTTCTACAATTCCCGAATGTGATTTGGTGGCTGCCAGCGGAGGCACCATTGTTGTTCCCGGCTTTGGGGCCTCCGATTGCAGGTCCGGGTGCGGCAGCCATTTACGGAGATTTTAACTAAGAAACCGACTTAAATATTTTGTCATTTTAAGAGCAAAAGGCTTCGTGTGACAGTCTATCTTAACAGCAGCCCTTCTATATGGTGAAAATGTTTGTCAAGAGTATAAAGTTGTAAACCGTACTGGAATGCGGCGGCGGCAATCCAGATATCATTCGTGGGGATCGGAGTACCTTTTTTTTTCAAGCCATTTAAAATCGCACTATAATATTCTGCAGTATCTTCATCCACAGAGATAATTGAGACTCGCGGTGAGTCCATAAAATGACCAAGTTCCTGCCTGTTTTCTTCTTCTTTGAAACCTCCCTTGAACCCGGAAAGAAGTTCGCCAATTGAAATTGCCGTAATCCTTATTTGAGAAACCTGTTTCAGGGTGGCAATGATATCTGGATTACCTCTGAAGGCGCTGGAATAGATATTTGTATCAATGAGGATTTTATTCATTTCCAGAGATCCTCATCTATTTGCCTTTCAGAGTCAATTTTTTTTTGGATATGCTGAAACTCATCTTCCGTCCAAGAGCCAAAGAGATGATCAAGATCATCATACTGGGCCGTATACCGTTTAGGTTTTTCAAGCCCGACATGCTTTCTCAACATTTCCAGGACTAATTGATTTACACTCTTTTGGGCGATCACAGCTTTCTCTTTTAATAAAGTAGCTAACTGATTATCAACGCCACGTATAGAAAGTGACCCCATACAGACCTCCTCGTATACTTTTCATTTTTGATGGATGCAGTATGCATGCATAATATAGATGCATTAACAGGTTGTCAAGAAGTAGTAAGCATACTTTTACAAGAAGATCTTCTATGAAATTAAATGAATTTGTGTTGTGTTTTTGGTTTGAAAATTGAGTTTAACTCTGGGAGTGCCGGGTAGTGTTTGGAATCAGTGGGCTACTGTTCCAATGCAAGAGCTGCCAGTCGATAGCATTCCGCTGCCGGTAGCGGCTCTTCGGCCAGTGAGAAGCAGGTTGCAGCTCCGAGAAAATCATTTTGGCGGTGCAGTTTCAGAGCGTACGTCTTTAAGATTTCAGTTGGAGTGTCAGTTGGGTTGTTTAGGTTTGAGGAGGGTTGGGGTTCATTTTTATTGCTTTTACTGATGGTTAATGGTGCAGGTGTATGGTTGCTTGCTTCCGTTGGTTGGGATGTGGGTATTTCCCTTTCAACTTTATTGAACCAGGAAAAATCAAAGGGTTTGTCGGGGGCTGAAAATTCTAAGGTTATATTCTCTGTTGGGGTTGTGAGAATCATTTTGTCGAGAGGTTTAAAATCTTTTGCGGCTATATCAAAGCGCCATTTTCTCGTGAGAAATGTCAGCTTCTCTGGGGCTAATGCAAGGGCCTCTTCCAGTTGTACGCCGGTTAACTGCGGGCTCAATTTCTGTTTGAGCGGTACGAAAAGATTAGCTTTAATTTTTATTAAGGGCTCGGCAAATGGGAAGAGGGAGAGATTGTCCTCTTCCGGTAAGAGGATAATGGTGTGTTCTCGGTTCCCGGCCCAGCGCAGGCGGCTAAGCAGGGGGCCGGGCAGGTGACGGCTGATTTTTTCAAGCCATCTAAGTTCTTTTCCTTCTAGGTGTAAGGCTTGAGGTGCCACGTTAGTCTGAACATCATCTACAAGACGCAATCTAATCTGTAAAAGGGCTGCATCAGATATATCAGCAGTTGTAAATGAGTATTGGTTTTTTTTGATTAAGGCTTGTGGCTTACTAAAATCACAGTCATTTTT
>Ga0307990_1001170_pt1 | contig 22390 bp, 20 predicted proteins | sample EllFjometagen129_FD_203168 | JGI IMG/M metagenome (GOLD analysis project Ga0307990, IMG submission 203168) | Marine microbial communities from Ellis Fjord, Antarctic Ocean - #129 | ecosystem: Environmental > Aquatic > Marine > Unclassified | place: Southern Ocean | collected 2014-10-08
GAATTTAGTATTTTCATGGCGATGTATTTTAATGCAACACCAATTTAGGTGAAAATACTATTGCTGCAGAACTTTAGTTTATAAAGTTTTGCAGCTTTTTATTAACAATACTTGCGGATTCTAGGTATGTTCGTGCGGTTCGGGCTTTTTAATCACAGTAAAACAAAAAAGATCTTTGGAAGCTTTCGCTGTTGGAATAAAAAAATATTGTGTAATTTTACTAATCATAAGTTAAAATAAAAAAATAGAAAATAATTAAACTTAAATCAGATTAATATGAAAACAAAGTATAAAGTTTGGATTTATTCAACTGCAATAATTGGAATCTTATTAATCTTTACAAATAGTTGTGAGAAAGATGTTGTTCCGCCAACTGTATTGGCGGTGGGAGATAACTATCAAGGCGGTATCATTGCATATATATTACAAGCAAATGATCCTGGTTACGATGCTTCTACTCAACACGGCATTATAGCAGCAGAATCTGACCAAAGCTCAAGTATGCAATGGTATAATGGAAGTTATGTTCAAACAGGGGCAGCAGCTACTATTTTAGGCACAGGAAATGCCAATACTAATATGATTGTTAATGTTCAAGGAGCAGGTAGCTATGCAGCTAAATTGTGTGCTGATCTAGTTTTGAATAACTATTCCGATTGGTATTTGCCTAGCAAAGATGAGTTAAACAAGCTTCAAATAAACAAAATTGCAATTGGAGGTTTTGCTAGCAACTTCTATTGGAGTTCCAGCGAGATGGGCAACGGTTCAGCATGGATACAAGTTTTCGATACAGGTAACGGGGTCGGATACTCTAAAGATGGTGAATTTTATGTGCGTGCAGTGCGTTTTTTTTAGCAAATTGAAAAATGTTTTACAAAGTAAGAAATCTTAATTCTAAAATAAAATAGTATTATTAATCGAAATAATTAAATATGACAACCTACATTCACGACAAAAACCCAAAATCTGAAAAGATTGAAAAACAACTAAAAGAACTACCAAAATGTCCAGGAGTTTGTATTTTTATTGATGTGGTAAATTCCACTACGGTTAAATATAGCACCCCAATTGAAGACTGGGGAAAGAAACTCAATAATACTTTTAATTTTATTTCTTTTTTGAATGATTTTCCTGAGAATGTTGTTAAAGGAATCGGGGATGAAATAATGCTTTATATTCCTGATGAAGATTTAAAGTCCAAGACTTCTTACAATGATTTGTATTCATTGCTAGAAGAAATCTATGCAACTTTTGATAATATTAAAAACTTCCCTTTGGATGATATTTTTATGACTTGCAAAGCAGCAATCCATTATTGTACTGAAGTTTATAATATCACTTTCTTTGAAGGAGCAAATGATTATTACGGAAGAGATATTGATATGTCTGCAAGGCTAATGGCAAAGTCAAAAGAGCATAGAGTTGTTGTGAGTGAGAAGTTTTATCAAAAAATGATGGAAGATGTGGAAGACACAAAACAGGGTTGTTTAAGTTCTATTTCTGAAAAATTCATTGAAGATTTTAAAGGAGTTCCAGAATACACTGAGTTTAGAGTTATTGATGTATAACCAACCCTAATCAAGATTAATCAAGAAGTACAGGTTGGAAAAGACAAATTCCAATAGACAAATAACAAAAAAAATCCAATTTTAAAAAAATGTAAATTCCAAACATGCTGTCTATAAAAAAAATTGCCTTTATAAAAACAGCTTTGTATAATTTATGTTTGGATATTTGAGTATTGTTGTTTGTAATTTATTTGTTATTTGATGCTTGTTATTTGTTATTTATTTTCAAAAAAAACGAATATCACCGATAAGATGCTTATTAACAATTTTACTTTTCAGCACTTTCCATACATTCTTTTGCTGCTTTCACAAAACCTCCGAAAATTGGATGTGGTTTAGCAACTGTGCTTTTGTATTCAGGATGAAACTGAACGCCAATAAACCATGGATGATTTTTTAACTCTATAATTTCTACTAAATCATCTTTGGGATTTATTCCTACAGTAAGCATTCCGGCTTTGATAAATTCTTCCTTATATTTGTTATTAAATTCAAAACGATGGCGGTGTCGTTCTTCGACATTCAATTTTTTATATAAATTATAAATTTTTGAATCTTTTTGAATCTTACATGGATAAGCACCGAGACGCATTGTTCCTCCTTTGCTGGATATTTTCTTCTGAGCTTCCATTATGTCAATAACAGGATGTTTTGTGAGAGGAGCAATTTCTGTTGAATGAGCATCTTTATATCCAAGAACATTTCTTGCAAATTCAACAACAGCACATTGCATACCGAGACAAATGCCAAGAAAAGGAATATTTTTTTCACGAGCAAATTTTGCAGTAATGATTTTACCTTCAATACCACGTTCACCAAATCCGGGAGCTACAAGTATTCCATGAAATCCAGCAAGTTTTTTACATACATTTTTTTCAGTTATTCCTTCGGAGTGAATCATTGTAACATTCACTTTGCATTTGTTTGCTGTGCCACCATGAATAAAGGATTCAATAATTGATTTATATGAATCTTTTAATTCAGTATATTTCCCAATTAATCCAATATTTACTTCCGATGTGGTATGTTTTAAAGTGAATAGAAATTTTTTCCATATTTTTAAATTAGAATTATTATATTCAGAAATATTTACTTTATCTAAAACAACAGTATCTAAATTTTCTTCACGCATCAAAATAGGAACATTATAAATTGTTTCGGTGTCAATTGATTCGATAACTGATGATGGTTCAACATTGCAGAATAATGCAATTTTATCTCGAATGCTTCTATTTATGGGTTTCTCAGTACGGCACACAAGAATATCGGGTTGAACACCTAATTCCAGTAATGCTTTAACAGAATGTTGGGTTGGTTTTGTTTTTAATTCTCCGGCTGCTTTTAAGTAAGGTACCAATGTAAGATGAATTACAAGGCAGTTGTTTCCCATTTCCCATTTCATTTGTCGTACAGCTTCAATATATGGTAATGATTCAATATCACCGACAGTTCCACCGATTTCAGTAATAACAAAATCATATTTTTTTTCTTTTGCCAGCAATTTTACTCTGTACTTTATTTCGTCGGTAATGTGAGGTATTACTTGAACAGTTTGACCTAAATAATCACCACGTCTTTCTTTTTCAATAACAGATTGATAAATTCTTCCTGTTGTAATATTGTTTGCCTGGGATGTTGGAATATTTAAAAATCGTTCGTAGTGTCCAAGGTCAAGGTCGGTTTCTGCACCATCTTCAGTAACATAACATTCACCATGTTCATAAGGATTTAATGTTCCCGGGTCAATGTTAATGTATGGGTCTAATTTTTGAATTGTAACAGAAAAATTTCTTGACTGAAGCAATTTTGCTAAAGAAGCAGAAATGATTCCTTTACCCAATGAGGAGGTTACTCCGCCGGTTACGAATATGAATTTTGTTTGAGGCATCTTTAATGCTATTTATAAAAAAAACGTGCAAGTTACTAAATTATCAGGAACAATTTGGTGGATTTTAAAATATTTTATTAAAATCAGGTTTTGGTTAAAAAAAACTTAAGCAATTATTGACCTAAATAAGCTTTTAATAATTTGCTTCTAGAATTGTGTTTCAGTCTTCTGATAGCTTTTTCTTTAATTTGTCTAACACGCTCTCGGGTTAAACCAAATTTAATACCGATTTCTTCAAGTGTTAAACCGTGTGCCATGCCGATTCCGTAAAACAAGTTGACAACATCTCTTTCTTTTTTTGAAAGTGTTGCTAAAGATCTTTCTATTTCAGTAGAAAGTGATTCATGCATAAGAATAGAATCAGTAACAGGACCGTCTTTACTTACAAAAACATCAAGCATGCTTGTTTCTTCACCAATAATAAGTGGTGCATCCATGGATACATGTCGTGAAGAAATTTTCATTGCTTTGCTAATTTTATATTCAGGTACTTCGAGCTGTTCAGCAATTTCGTCTGAAGATGGTGTACGTTCAAAGCGTTGCTCTAATTTTGACGATGCTTTCTTTATTTTATTTAAAGAACCTACTTGATTCAAGGGTAGTCTGACAATTCTGGATTGTTCGGCTAAAGCTTGTAAAATTGATTGACGTATCCACCAAACGGCATAAGAAATGAATTTAAATCCGCGAGTTTCATCAAAACGTTGGGCAGCTTTAATTAAGCCCAAATTCCCTTCGTTTATTAGGTCAGGCAAACTTAATCCTTGATTTTGATATTGTTTGGCAACAGATACAACAAAACGCAAATTAGCTTTAGTAAGTTTTTCTAATGCTAATTGATCTCCGGCTTTTATTTTTTGTGCTAAGGAAACTTCTTCGTCGGCTGTAATTAATTCTTCTCTACCAATTTCCTGTAAATATTTATCAAGGGATGCTGTTTCTCTGTTTGTTATAGATTTACTAATTTTTAATTGTCTCATATAATCTTTCCTTTATCTCTTCAGTCTGTAAGCAAGGTCTTTGCATTTAACTAAAATTAGTTTACAAATTTAAGAAAATATATTAAAAAACCCAAAATAATTCGATATTAATTTTAATATTTTTTTTAACAAAAGTTATGTGTTTATAAACCAAAGCCATAATAAGCTCTCATGCCATTTGGATAAATTCCTTCTATCAAAACTCCACCTTTTTTATTTGTTAAAACCTTTTTTATATCGTCTGTAGTGTAAATTGGTTTCTTATCAATTTTTGTAATAATAAATCCTTCTTTTATTCCTGCACTTCTTAGTTTTCCTGTTTCGAGTTTTATGATTTTAAGCCCATTATTAATACTAAGTTTATCTTTTTCTTCTTTAGAAATCCTTTGAAAGTTTGCGCCTAAAAGGCTAACAATGTTTTTCTTTTCTCTTTTAATAATTTGAGTGTTTCCATAAGAGTTCCTAAGAGTAATATTGAAATTTTTATTTTTATTATCTCTGTTAACAGTAACATTAATTTTGTTGCCGGGGCTATATTGAGCTATTGCTTCTATTAATTCGGATTTACTATTTACTTCAATATTATTAATTTTTGTAATAACATCTCCTTCTTTAATACCTGCATCTTTTGCAGCTCCATTTTCTGTAGTTTCAAAAACAAAAACTCCTTTTATTTTATCAATACCTTTTTCTTTGGCAAGTTTACTGTCTAAATCAATTATATTAACTCCAATAAAAGCTCTTTGAACTTCACCGAATTCCAACAGGTCATCCATAACTTTTTTTACAAGGTTTGAAGGAATAGCAAAAGAATAGCCTGTATATGCTCCGGTGTTGGAAGCTATTGCTGCATTTATTCCTACAAGTTCTCCTGTGGTGTTAACTAAAGCTCCTCCACTGTTGCCACGATTTACTGCGGCATCGGTTTGGATGAAAGATTCAACAGCAGAACTCGAGCCTAAAATATTTATATTTCGTGCTTTTGCACTAACAATCCCTGCTGTTACTGTTGATGTTAAATTAAAGGGATTACCAACTGCCAGAACCCATTCTCCTATTTGTAAATTATTTGAATTTCCAAAAGAAATTGGAGGAAGATTATTTTCTTTGATTTTAATAAGTGCCAAATCGGTAGATTTGTCAGTTCCTACAATTGTTGCTTCATAGGTTCTTTTGTCGTTAAGAGTTATTTCAATAAGATTTGCATCCTGAACAACGTGATTATTTGTAACAATATAACCATCATCGGAGATAATTACTCCTGAACCTGAACCCATGATTGGTGAAGGTGAATTATATTTGTTTTGTGGTGCTCCAAATAAATTAAAGGGATTTCCTGAGCCAAAAAAATCGTCGTAAATATTACTTCTTTGTTGATATTGAGTTTTTATATGAACAACTGAATGTATTGTTTTTTCTGCTGCTGCCCCAAAATCTGGTGCGATAATTTGCTTTTCAGGAAAATAGGAAGCTTGACTTACAGGAAATTGTTCCTGCTGATAATTGACTTGTACTTGTTGGTTTTTGCTAAATAATTTATTTAAACCTAAAGCAAATGCAGCTCCTACAAATGCTATTAATAAGATTGAAAATATTTTTTTTGTATTCATGGAAATATGTTTTTTATTCTTGTATTTTAAAAATTAAGTTAAGACCATATCAAAAATTGTACCTATGCTATTATTTAATTTTTTTCTTTTTTTCTATTGCAATTAACGTTAATGAATTTAAAAGCGTATTTTTATTTTGTTAAAAAAAGTTAATCTTTTTAGACATATTTCATTTTTGTAAATAATGATTTTATTACATTTGTATTTCAATTATTTGTTGTTATTTGACAGTTTTCTAAACGTGATAGCAAATTAATATTTTTCTGAACATAATAAAATGATAAATAAACATAATAGAATAGTATATTTTTTCGTGGGCTTGCTTGCTGGAATTATTATTTGCATTTTGATTCTTCTATTGTTGAATTATAAGAACGCTAATAAGAGCATTGATATTCAAACTAAAACAGGAAGTTTTTTTAATAATGGAAAAAAGAATTCTGATGAAAATTCAGAGAAAACAACAACAAAAGTAAAATATACACCTTCAAAATATAAAATTCCTAAAAACAATCTAAAAACTGATGATTCTCTTTCGGATACAAATATTAATTCTTATACATATCAAGACTCCCTTAGAATTGATTCAATAAATCGAGTTAAAAAAATGATTCAAGACAAGGACGAAGATTTTGTAGTAATGAAAGATGAATTACTTTTTGTGAAAAATATTAGTGTTTCGGGGAAATCAAACAAAAATAATAAATCAGATAAAAAACTCGATTCTTTGTTAACTGAAAACATTATTAATGAAAGTAACAAGAATGTTTTTCATGTTGAATTTTGGAAATCTCCAATAAATTATAATGGCTATAAAATGATTAATAACAGAATAATTTTGTTCGGAATTTATCAATATAATAATTTGAAATTAAGATTTATAAACGATAATTTGTATTTGGATTATTTGGGTAGTTTTTATTTAATTAAAGATGTTGGTGATTTTATGCCATTAATTCCTGTAAATAAAAAAGAGTTTGAAAATTAGTGATAAACAATGGAGTGTGTATTTTATAAATATCATGGAATAGGAAACGATTTTATTATAGTTGATGATAGAAACTTGAAGTTTAATTATGATGAAGATTCGATTGCCAAATTTTGTAATAGAAGATTTGGAGTAGGTGCAGATGGATTGATTTTACTTAGAAACAGTGAGCCTTTTAATTTCAGAATGATTTATTTTAATTCCGATGGCAAAGAAGGAACAATGTGCGGTAATGGCGGAAGATGTGTTGTTGCATTTGCAAAATTCCTTGGCATCATTGAAGAAAAAGCACATTTTATTGCAATAGATGGTGAACATCAAGCTGAAGTTTTAAAATCTGATAAATCTGATTCAACTATAAAACTTAAAATGCAAGATGTTTCAGATGTTGATTTTTCAAATGAAGAATTTTTCATTAATACCGGCTCACCGCATCATGTGAAATTTGTTGAAGACATAAAAAATGTTAATGTATTTGACGAAGGAAAAAAAATAAGATTCGGAAAAAAATATAAGAAAATCGGTGGCACAAATGTGAATTTTGTTCAGAAAGATGATAAAAATCTTATTGTTAGAACTTATGAAAGAGGAGTGGAAGATGAAACTTTATCTTGTGGAACTGGAGTAACTGCATCAGCTCTCGCAGCAGCATTAAAATTTAATTCAGAAAATTATTTTTATATTAAAACACTTGGGGGTGATTTAAAAGTTAGTTTTGAAAAATCTGGAAATAGTTTTAAAAATATCTGGCTTGAAGGACCCACTAAATTAGTTTTTAAAGGAGGAATAATATTATGAAAGGGAAAAATATTCTATTAAGAGCTTTGGAACCAACTGACGTTGGCATACTTTATAAATTGGAAAACGATACATCCATCTGGAAAATCAGCAACACTTTTGTACCATTTTCAAAATTTATTATTGAACAATATATTATTAATTCTCACGAAGACATTTATACAACAAAGCAACTCAGGTTAATGATTGATTTAATTGATGGTGGGGATAAAGAAAATAAGACAATTGGCACAATAGACCTTTTTGAATTTGACCCACATAATAAAAGAGCAGGAATTGCAATTCTTATTAGAAAAGATAAAAGGCAATCAGGCTATGCTTCAGAAGCACTTGAAATTCTAATTGACTATGCTTTTAATACATTGAATTTACATCAATTATTCTGTAATATTGATGCTCAAAACAAAGCGAGTCTTAAACTTTTTTGCAATTTTGATTTTAAAATTATTGGACTGAAAAAAGATTGGACAACATATAATGATAAATGGGTTGATATTTACATGTTGCAATTGCTTAATCAAAATAAAGATTAAAAAGATATTTATTGAGCAACGAGAAACGAGAAACAAGCAACTCTTCAAACAATTTGTTTAAATTTGATAATTAATTAATTTAACACCTTTTATATTTCATGCCTTCCGAAACCAAAAAAACAAAAAAACGCATATTTCTAAAAATATTAGCAGTCATACTTTTTGTTATAATTGTAGTTGCAATTGCTTTTGCCAATAAATTTTATAAAAAGTTTCATAAAACAAATCTATCTCTTCCAACAGAAACAGTTTATCTGTATATTCCTACAAATTCAACCTTTGATGATGTGAAAACTCTTTTGTATGAAAACAATTATGTTATAGATAAAAAATCTTTTGAATGGTTTTCAAAAAAGAAAAATTATGTGAATAAAGTTAAACCCGGCAGATATTTATTAGAGTCAGGCATGACTAATAACCAATTGATAAATAAATTGCGTTCCGGTGTTCAAAGCCCTGTTAAAGTTGTTTTTAACAACATCAGGACAAAAGAACAATTTGCCTCAAGAATTTCAAATTTATTGGAATTTGATTCACTTTCATTTATCAATTTGCTTAATGATAATCAATATCTAAAAGATAATTTCAAACTTACTCCCGATGAATCATTAATTTTATTTCTCCCAAATACTTATGAATTTTACTGGAATACTTCTGCCAAAGAATTTATCGAACGTATGCAGAAAGAATATAAAAAATTCTGGACTGACGAAAGAAGAAAAAAAGCTTCTGATGCCGGTTTACAGCCTTTTGAAATATCAATCCTTGCTTCGATAGTTCAACAGGAAACAAACAAAGTTGATGAGATGAGTCGAATTGCAGGAGTTTATATTAATCGATTGAATTCAGGAATTCCGCTTCAGGCAGACCCGACAGTGAAATTTGCTCTTGGCGATTTTTTTATTAAAAGAATTCTAATACGTCATACTAAAATAATTTCCCCTTATAATACTTATCAAATTATTGGCTTACCGCCCGGACCAATTTGTATGCCCGAACCAATCACTATTGATAAAGTTTTAAATTACGAAAATCATAAATATTATTATTTTTGTGCAAAAGATGATTTTTCGGGTTATCATGCTTTTTCAAAAACCCATAGACAGCATCTTAATAATGCAAATAAATATCATCGTGCATTGAATAGGTTGAAAATTAGATGATACAAAAGATAATAATTGTAAATTGGTTCTACTGTTTTTTAATGGAAGTGAAAATATATAAATAATAAGAAATTCCAAATAGCAAAAAACAAATAGCAAATAAAACTCAAATTCCAATGCTTAAAACTCAAATAACATAAGCATCGAGTCAATGTAATGATTTAATAATTATTATGTTAAATGTATTGTTTTTACGCTCAATATTTGCATATCGGTTTTTATATGTAAATAGTTTGGAAATTGATTATTGATAAATTGAAAATTATTTGTTTTTTGTAATTTGTCTTTTGTTATTTTAACTAAATTTGCAGTAGTACTTACAAATTTATTTACTTTCGTTTCAATTATTTACAAAAAACAATACAGGATATGAAAAAAATCATTTCAATAATAATTTTACTTTCAATAGTAGTTAGTTCAAACGCTTTAAATCCGGTCAAAGAATATTCCGTTAGTCCCGATGAATTTGGGATGAAATATTCAGAGGTTAATTTTAAAACTGAAGATGGTTTGAACCTTTTTGGTTGGTATTTTAATGCACCAAAGAAATCTGGAAAAGCAATTATTCTAAGTCATGATGGTGATGGTAATATGGGTGACCTTATTGAGCTTGCCGGACAATTTGTTTCTGCCGGATATAATGTTTTAACTTATGATTATAGAGGATATGGAAAAAGTGATGATTTTAAAATAAACACTAAGTTCTATATTTATGCTCAATTTGTAAAAGACCTTGAAGCAGCTATTGAATTTGTAAGAGTTCGTAAATCGGGAATTACAACAGTGCATCTTTACGGGCAAGGAATTGGTGCAGGATTATCTTTGTCTGTAGGTGCTGATAAAAAAAGAGTTACAAAAGTAATTGCCGATTCTCCTTATACTACTTTGCTTGATATTCAAAAGAAATTTGCTGATATTAAAGGAGAAAATATCCTTATTCCCCTGGCTTATGATAAAAATATTCTTGAGCCGAAATTTGCCCTTGAAAACAAATATGCTAAGCTTAAAAATTATTTATTTATTGCCGGAGATGAAGATGAGCTTTATTCACCCAAAGAAATTAAAAATCTTAGTAAAATGGTGAAAGCAACAGCTTCGATTTATATTGTGAAAGGTGCTAAAGCAAATTCAACTTTTATAAAAGACAAAGCAAAATATTTTGAAGAAATCAGAGAGTTTGTGAATTAAATTATCTTTAGAAACTTTCATATTTATAGCTGGAAGTGAAAATCTTATATTAATCTTCAGGATTGATATTGCTAAATTGTTTAACTGTTAAATTGTTTATAGGAAAAGAAGAATTTGTTTTTTTGAAGTAAGGAGATTTATGTTGTTGATTCTTTAATTTGTAATATTGAAAAGTGTTTTGAGCAATTTAACAATATAACAATATAACAATTTTTTAAAATAGTTTATATCTGAAAATGCTATTTTGTTTTATAAAATAATTTTTAACATTGTACTGTATATTCAACTTATTTTGAAAGGTAAATCCCACATAAGATATTTCATCGTTTTGCTTATCGCAATTTTTGTAATTGAAAATATTAATGCTCAAAACGATTCATCTTCGGTTGTTCAGGTTAATAAAAAGCAACTTAATGGAGTGATTATTACTGAAAGTTTTCTTTATACATCAACCATGACAGGGCTTTACTTTTTGTGGTATGCCGATTATCCTCAGTCATCTTTTCATTTTTTTAATGATAATAACGAATGGTTATTAATGGATAAAGTTGGACATGCTTCAACTGCATATCATATTAGTAAAATCGGATATGATTTGTTAAGATGGCCGGGAGTTAGCAAAAAGAAATCGATATTATACGGAAGCACAATTGGATTTTTTTATTTGTCAACAGTTGAAATTCTTGACGGATTTTCTTCAGAATGGGGAGCATCTACAGGTGATATTATTGCAAACACTCTTGGCTCGGTAGCTTTTATTGGTCAGCAGTTTGCATGGGATGAACAACGATTATCATTAAAATATTCTTTTCATAAAAGCGATTATGCTAAATATCGACCAAATGTTCTTGGCAGCAATTTTCAGGAACGTATGTTGAAAGATTATAATGGTCAAACTTATTGGCTCTCAGCAAATATTCACTCTTTTTTGGGTAAAGATTCAAAATGGCCTAAATGCTTAAACATAGCTCTTGGTTATGGTGCAGAAGGAATGATTGGAGCTATTACAAATCCTTCGGAAGTTAACGGAGAACCAATTCCTGATTTTTCTCGCTACAATCAATATTTTTTAACTTTTGATATTGACCTTACTCGTATCGAAACAAAGTCAAAAGCTCTAAACATGTTTCTCGATGTTTTTGGATTTGTTAAAATTCCTTTTCCTACTCTTGAATATAATTCAAAAAATGAATTTGAGTTTTATTGGTTGTATTTTTAGTAATTATTTTAGCTCTCAGAATTTAGTATTTTCGTTTTACATTTTTTGCAATATCCATCTTTATCCAAGCTTGTTATTTTTGTAAAATATTCTTGCCTGTTAATAACTTGGGTTTTGCAATTTTTGCAATAAGTGTTTTGTCCCTCTTCAGTTATAATGTTTCCTAAATAAACATAATTAAGATGTTTGTTTGCAATTTCAAATAATTTTGATAATTTTTCAGGAGATGTTTGATTGACATTCAATTTGTATGCTGGAAAATATCGTGAGATATGAAAAGCTGTGTCTTCTCCTAATTCATCTGAAATCCATTTTACCATTTTTTCAAATTCTATTTCATCATCATTTAGCTCTGTAATCACAAGATTTGTAATCTCAAGATGTTTGCCTTTTTCTTTAATAAATTTTAAAGTATTTTTAACGGGTTCAAGTTTCGAAGATGTCAGAATTTCATAAAATGATTCTGAAAAAGCTTTTAAGTCAACACTAAATGCGTCAATATAATTTATCAATTCCGACAATGGTTCTTTGTTAATAAAACCATTTGTTACCATCACATTTTTTAGATTGTTTTTATGAGCTAATTTTGCGATGTCAAGCATATATTCATACCAAACTATTGGCTCGTTATAAGTGTAAGCAATGCCGGTATTTTCTGGTTTTTGCAAAGCAATTTTAATAATTTCTTCAGCAGAATAACTTTTTAAATTTGGATAATCATCAACATTAGTTTGTGATATTTGCCAGTTCTGACAAAATTTGCAACTCAAATTACACCCAATGCTTCCAACCGATAAAATTGTGCTGCCCGGGAAATAATGATATAAAGGTTTTTTTTCGATAGGATCGAAATTTAGGGAGCAAACATTGCTGTAATTTTCAGAAAAAAGTTTGCCATTATAATTTTTTCGTACTCTGCAAATCCCTCTTTTTCCTTTAGCAAGAATGCAATTATGTGGGCAAAGTTCACATCTGATGGTTTGCTTATCAATTTTTGAATAATAAAGTGCTTCTTTCATTTTTTAGAAAAATTCGTTCGTTTAGTGGTTTTCTTAGAAGTATGTTTTTGTTGTAAATTTATAAATAACAAGATTTTTGTTTTTCATATTTTGTAAACCTCCCTTGCTTTTTGCAATATCAATTTGTTTTTCGACAGTGTCAACAGTTTTAATTGCAGGCAAAAGAACTCCTTTTCTAAAACCGCCATCGGAAACTATTATCCCATATATTTCAGGATCTAATTCTTCAATACTCTTAATTTTTTCAGGTTTTGAAAGCACCGAAACAGATAATTCTATTTGATTAAGTTCATTTTTAGTAACAGAATTAAATCGATAATCGCTAAAAGCAGAAGAAACAGAATTTTTAATAATTTCGATATATAAATTTTCTCTAACAGGTTCTATAGTTCCCATGCAGCCTCTTAAACTTCCATCAATCTTGTGTAGGGTAACAAAACAAGCTCGTTTAATATTCATTTCTTCCGGGACCTTTGCTTTTTCCAAATCATCGGTATTTCCTTTTTCAAGATATGAAATAATTGAATCTAATGCAATTTTTGTATATTTTGATTTTGGTTTACACATGATAACAGATTCTTAATTAATAAATTTTAGCTAGCCTGCCGAAGCTTTAGCGAAGGCAGGTCATTAAACAGTCATTTATTTGTTATTCCTGAAATTTCTATTATACAAATTTAATATTTCTTTTTTTAGCAAGAAAATGAAAATATTTTAAACCTGAAATTAAACTTAATATATTTCAATTTTCCTATTTATATTTGCAGACATTTTATTAGTGCAAATTAGAAAAAAATAGTGAAAAAAATTATTATCACCATATTAATCTTTTTTTGGTTTAGTAATAATTTGCAATCTCAAATTACAAAAAAAAGTTTGATGATTACCAGAGTTAATACACCAATTGTTATTGATGGTGTTCTTGATGATGAGGGGTGGAAATCAGCTGCTGTTGCTAAAGACTTCATCCAGTACAAGCCCTACAATGGAATTAATCCAAGCCAAATAACCGAAGTCCGAATTTTGTATGATGATGATGCAATTTATTTTGGAGCAATATTGTTTGATTCAAGTCCTGATAGCATTATGAAAGGATTTGCTAAAAGAGATGGATTTTATGATATCAATTCCGATTATCTCACGATTGACATTTGTCCTTTCAACGATGGTTTATATTCTTTTTCATTTAAAATATCAGCATCAGGTGTGCAAGGTGATGAAAAAATTTCCAATGACGATAGTGATTCAAACTGGGATGCAGTTTGGAAAAGTAATGTTAAAATAACTGAACAAGGATGGATTGCGGAAATCAAAGTACCATACTCTGCTCTACGTTTCCCAAAAAGAGATGAACAACTTTGGGGAGTGAATTTTTGGCGTCATAATAGAAGAAATAGAGAATGGTCAACATGGAATTTTGTTGATAGCAAAATTGAAAACACTCTATCACAAACGGGTGAAATTAAAGGAATGCAGAATATAGTACCTCCATTTCGTTTATCACTTTCCCCTTTTGTTTCAGCCTATGCTGAGAAAAATCCTGATAACAAAAAATTTGCATATTTGTTTAATGGTGGCATGGATATTAAATACGGAATAAATGAAAGCTTTACTATAGATATGACTTTAATTCCTGACTTTGGTCAGGTTCAATCCGATGATATTCTCTTAAATCTTTCTCCTCACGAAATAAGATATAGTGAAAAAAGACAATTTTTTACCGAAGGAACAGAATTATTCAACAAAGGTGGCATTTTTTATTCCAGAAGAATAGGCTCAAGTCCCGTTAATTACGAATTAGTTGAAGATAGTTTGAAAGATGGAGAAAAAATCGTTGAAAATCCTTCAGTTACTCAGTTGATTAATGCCACAAAATTATCAGGTAGAACAAAAAACGGTTTTGGAATAGGAGTATTTAATGCAACTACATCAAATACTTATGCAACGATTGCTGACTCTAATGATGTAAAAAGGAAATTTTTAACTCAGGGTGCTACAAATTATAATCTTATAGTATTTGATAAACTTCTAAAAAATAATTCTTTTATAAGCTTTATCAATACTAATGTTTCCAGAGAAAGAGACGGATACTCAGCAAATGTAACAGCCACAGATTTTAAACTTGCCAACAAGAAAAACTCTTATGCAATAATAGGGAAGGGTATTATAAGCCAGAAATACAACTCATTGTTCAAACCGGATTTCGGACATAAATACTATATTTCTTTAAATAAAATCAGTGGTAATTTCAGATTTGAATTAGCGCAATTAGCAGAAAGTGAAGATTATGACCCCAACGATATGGGATATTTATCCCAAAACAATGAATTCTCAAATTATTTAGAATTAGAATACAAAATATTCGAACCTTTTTGGAAGATTTTAGAATTTAGTTCTGAAATTTCAGTAGGACATACTTCTTTATATGCTCCAAGGAAATATTCTGATTTTGGTGTTTATTTTGGTGCTAATTTATCAACAAAGAAACATCTATCATTAGGATTCAATGGTGATATCTTTCCTTATGAGACTCATGATTACTATGAATCAAGAAATCCCGGTCAGGTTTTTATCAGACCTGCTTCGTATAAATTAGCTTTTTGGTTTTCTTCCGATTATAGAAAAAAATTCGCCTTAGATGGTCGTTTTGGTTTCAGAAATTATGATAGTGACAAATTTTCATACTGGTATGTTCTTTCTCCTCGATTTAGAATTAATGACAAAATTATGCTTATCTATGAATTCTATAAAGAAACTACAAACAATGGAATTGGCTATGTTACTACAAAAACAGATTCTTTGTTAAATCGAACAATTCAGTTCGGAAAACGAAATCATAACATAACGACAAATACTCTATCAGCATCATATATTCTAAACAATAAATCTTCTTTGAGTTTCAGGCTTAGACATTATTGGTCCTATGTTGATTATATGGAATACTACAAACTTAATGATGATGGTTATTTAGAGAATTCCAATTATGCAGAATCTCATGACATAAATTTTAATATTTTTAATATTGACCTTGTTTACACCTGGCAATTTGCTCCGGGTAGCGAAATTTCTATTGTTTGGAAAAATATAATTTTTTCAAATACTGATGTTATCGAACAAGACTTTTATGATAATTTCAACAATACAATTCAATCTCCTCAAACAAATAGCTTATCTGTGAAAATTTTATATTATATGGATTATCAAAAGCTTAAGAGGAAGAAGAAATAAATGATTGGAATGACTAAAATGAGCTAAAATGACTAAAATACTTAAAATCACAAATGACTATCGAATGACAATTGAATGACAACTGAATGACTATCGAATGATATTTGAATAATCCGCCTTCGCTGAAGCTTCGGTGGGTGAACTAAATTTTCATTGCTCCCACCAAGTCATTAACATCAGAAATATGATGACGTTCACAATAATCCTGAATTCCATCAACTATTTTAACAGAAATTTGCGGGTCGATGAAATTTGCTGTTCCTACCTGAATTGCAGAGGCTCCTGCAAGCATAAATTCAATAGCATCGGAAGCGTTCATAATTCCTCCCAAACCAATCACAGGGATTTTAACAGCCTTTGAAACTTCCCAAACCATTCTTAAAGCAATTGGTTTTATTGCTGGACCGGATAATCCTCCGGTAATTGTTGAAAGTAAAGGCTTGCGGGTTTCAGAATCAATTGCCATTCCTAAAAAAGTGTTTACTAAGGAAATGGAATTAGCACCTCCATCTTCAACAGCTTTTGCTATTTCGGCTATGCTGGTTACATTTGGTGAAAGCTTTACCATCAAATGCTTTTTGTAAACTTTTTTAATAGCTTGAGTAATTTCTAATGCCGAGTTTTTGTTTGTCCCGAAAGCCATTCCGCCTTCTTTAACATTAGGACAAGAAATATTAAGTTCAATTGCAGCAATGTTTTCAAGTTCATTGATTTTTTCGGCTGTAGCAACATAATCTTCAACAACGGAACCTGAAACGTTTATCAAAACTTTTGTTTTATAATTTTTTATTTGTGGGTAAATATTTTCAATAAAATAATCTATTCCTTTGTTTTGCAAGCCAACAGCATTTAACATTCCTTTAGAAGTTTCAGCCATGCGGGGATATAAATTTCCTTCACGGGCTTCAAGAGTTGTACCTTTTACAATAATTCCTCCTAAGCGATTTATATCAATAAAATCTTCGAATTCCTGTCCATAGCCGAAAGTTCCTGAAGCTGTCATCACAGGATTTTTGAGTTCTAAATCACCAATATTTACTTTTAGATTTACCATTTTAATTCTTTTATATTAAAAACAGGTCCGTCGGTGCAAACACATTTGTTACCATGAATAGTTTCTGTAACGCAACATAGGCAAGCCCCGATTCCGCAAGCCATAGTGTTTTCCAAAGAAACTTCACAATCAATATTTTTTTCTTTTGAATATTTTGCGACAGCTTTCATCATCAATTCAGGTCCGCAGCAATAAATTTTTGAAAAACCAAAAGATTTGCTGTTTAAGATGGAATGATTAATTACCAGTCCTTTTTCACCGATACTGCCGTCTTCGGTGCTTAGAAAAACTTTTCCGTATTTTTTGTATTCATCAACCTGAAGAATATCATTTTTTGATTTAGCACCGATTAAAATTACAGGCTTAATGTTTTTATTAAAGAGATATTTAGCAAGATAAAGTAGGGGAGCAATTCCACAGCCACCACCAATTAACAGAACATTTTTGTCATCGGTTATCGAAAATGAATTTCCCAAAGGATAAATTAAATTAACAAAATCACCTTTTTTAATTTCGCAGAGAGTTCTTGTGCCTTCGCCAACTATTTTTACAAACAACGAAATTGTTTTATTGTTTTTATCAACATCGTGAACGGAAAAGGGTCGTCTTAGAAAAGTATTTGCAGCATCTTCAATCAATACTTCAACGAATTGCCCGGGGAGAATATCAGGAAAATCATTTTTTACTTCTAACTCAAGCAGGTAATTATCCTGATTTAATTGTTTGTTCCTTATTACTTTTAAATCCTGGATTAATTTTTTTGTATTTTTCATGTATCTAAATCTTGTTATTTGGTTGATTGCTTGATTTATAAGTTTATTAAGTTTACAACCTTCATCAATACCTAACATGGAATGCCCATAATTTCTTCATCTCTTTTGGTGTACTTTTGAACTTGGACATTTCATCACAATAAAATTATTAAAAAAAATCAATATGAAATACCTAATTATAAAAAAACCCGTAAAATCTACGGGTTTAAATTTATTTTTTCATGTTTTGCTTAACAGGTTTTTTCTCCTTTTCCGTTAAATCTTCTGTTTTAGTTTTTTTATCTACTTTTTCGTCAATTTTTTCATCTTCTTTATTTTCTTCTTCTTTAGCTTCTTCGGTGAAATCTAACATTTTATAGTCGTGAAGATAATTATACCAGTTTATTGCTTTTTTAATATCCGAAACATAAACTTTTTCTTTGTCATAATTTGGGATAGCATCTTCAAAAAAATCTTTTAATTCTTTTGGATTTGATTTATGACTTATTGCTTTTTCGCTTTTTAGTTTTTCATAAATCATTTTAAAAGCATCTGCCAATTTCATATCTTCATCATTAGTATAGATGCTGATTTCTTCCAAAGCACTAAAATTTGTGGAAGCATAAACAGGAAATCTCTTATTGTCGGAAAGCGATTCAACGATGATACAATTTTTACTTTCAGTGAGCAATCTATATAAACCGCTTTTTCCTGAAATAGATAATATTTTTTTTAAATCCATAAACCTTTTATTTGTTGCGACAAAAATATGAAATATTTTTATTCTATAAGTTAATTAATATAAATTGTAAAATTAAGAACCAAATATCAAAATACAAATATCAAATAAATTCCAAATTTCAATTATTTAATGTTCAAAACGGGTTTGGAATTTGAGATTTTAGCATTGGTATTTATTTGTATTTTGGTAATTGTTATTTGTTATTTCTTAAAAATTCTTTTTTAAGCAAAACATAATTTTTAAAATCCCCCAAAGAATTATTTCTAAGAATCTTGTTTATTAGAAACGTAGCAAGTCGATATTTTATTTTTTCATGTTTATGGGGCTTTCTATCTTTATTTCTTTTGCCTGAATACTGTAGCTTATCTTTCCAATCAAAATCTTTAATCCAATCTTCCATCACAGCAGGATGAGTTTCGGAAAAGACAGGCAGTTTATCTAATGGACCATAATCATATTCCGGTTCTTCGGTTTTGTTGTCAGTGTTTTCAGAATGGATATTAGCGAGAGCTTTGTATTTGTTTTTCATCAAACGTGGTGGTCTGACCCATCCGTAATGATAAACATAAGCATCTACTTCAACAACTTTTAGCATGAAAGTACCATTCTGTTGCCTGTAATTTACATAATCGAAATTGGGAATTCGCCTGAAACTCTGTGCCGATTCCCATGAATGAATGTCTTTTTCGTTTCTTATAATTCTTATTTCATGATTATACCAGCCATGAGAATTTTGATAATGTTCATAATCTCCCCAGAAATGTTTGTATTTAAAAATTATTCCTTCTACTTCTTTTGTTTCAAAATGCTTCTCACAACAGTTCTTTATATTCTCCAAATACTTTTCATGAATTACTTCATCAGCTTGAAGATAAAACAACCAATCTCCTTTGCAATTTTCTTTGGCAATATCAGTTTGATGAGCATTTTCAGTTCCTTTTGGATATTTTTTTAAATCCCAAACTGTATCAATTATTTTTACTTTTTCATCATTGATACTTTCAATTATTTGTCTGGTTTTATCATCTTCATCACAATCGCCCAAAGCCACAACAAACTCATCAACAATTGGCAAAATTGACATTATTGCTTGCTTTATGGGATAATATAATTTATCCGCATTTTTTACCATTGTAAATCCGCTAATCGTCATTTTTTTGAGTACTTGAAGTGCCTAAAGTACTTAGAGTGCCTTGAGTACTTAGGGTGCTTTTCCTTTTTAATATTAATTAGAAGTTTAATTTTTCTTTCTTTTGCAAAGTAAAGATAAATTTTAATATATTAATGCTAATCAAGGATTAAAATGTTTTTGCCACAAAAACTCTAAAACACTAAGATGCACTAAGTTGCTTTTTGAATTTTTAATCTTCTTTGTGAAATATTTGAGTCTTAGTGACTATAAAATAAAAAGTTAGAAAACCCAGCCCTTAATTCGTATTATTACATTTTGTTTATTCCAATAATAATATTAATTTTAGCAGAAAATTAAATTATAGTAAAAATATACTTATTCAATCACATTTGCAATATGTTTGAAAATAATGGTTAATCAAATTTAAAAATTCGACAAATGAAAAAAATATTAGTATTTTCAGGTAGCAATAGTTCAACATCAATCAACCAAATGTTGGCAGAATATACCTCCACGCTTTTGGAAAATTGTGAAGTTCGAATCATAGAATTAAAAGAATATGCAGCTCCATTGTATTGTGCAGATATTGAAAATAATGAAGGAATTCCCAAAATCATGCTGGAGCTAAATGATTTGTTTAATGATTTTGATGGATTTATAATTTCTTTACCCGAATATAATGGTTCATTAACTCCTGTTTTTAAAAATATGGTTGATTGGATTTCAAGAACTGATAAAGCTGTTTTCAAAAAGAAGCCTTTATTGCTTATGAGTACTTCTGTCGGGGAAATGGCAGGCAGAACAAATCTAAAGCACGTGATTGAAATTATGCCACGCTGGGGAGGTAATGTTGTGTCAACATATAGTCTTCCTGAGTTTAATAAAAACATGGATGTTGAAATTTCAGAATTGAAAAATAAGGAAGAAAAAGAGAAATTGGTTTTAGCAGTTAGAAAGTTTGAAAATAGTTTTGAATAAAAAAAATGAAAATTCACTATCTTAAATATTATTTCTTACTCCTTTTTGGTTTAATCTATTATAGTATATATTCTCAAAATCTTGTATTTAATGGAAGTTTTGAGATTAGAGAAATGATATTTCAAGGCTCAACTCAGGATTATTGGGATTGTCCGTATTTAGTACCTGATGGAAATAATGGGTATAATCCTCAATTACCTATGGCAAAAGGTTGGCTTGACCCATCAGGTATATATTCCTATTTAGATTCTACACATTTTGTGAATGAATTTTTCAGTAGTTCTGATTATTTTCATTCATGTTGCAATGACCCCTCTCAAATTCCCAGCTGGGTAAATGGTTGTAGTGTAGGTGTGCCAAAAAACTATTGGACAGTAGGTTATCAATATCCAAGAACAGGTGAAGGTTATATTGCTTATGCTTTTTTTGGAAAAACCACATATTTTGATATTAATCCCAGTGAGTATATACAATCAAAATTAATAGCTAAGCTTGAAAAGGATACTATTTACAAATTTATGTTTTATGTTAACAAAGCCAACAGATGCTCTTATTCGTCTGATAAACACGGCGTCTATCTTACTCCAAATAACATTAGTATAAGTAATTTGTTTAATGGTATTAAAGATTCGACTATTATTCTTCAACTAATTAATAAAAATGGATATATAACTGATACAGTTAATTGGACAAAAATTGATGGAACATATAAAGCTTTAGGAAATGAAGAGTATATAACAATTGGGAATTTTAATATTAGTAAAGAAAATGCAAAATATGAATATCATTCACATTATTTGAATTGGGGTGCTTATGCAGTAGATGATATTTCCCTTTACCCTGTAAATGCAGCTGTTAAAACAGCCAAATGTGGTAATGATAGTTTAATTTGTCTTGGTAATAGTTTTCGCTTGGGTAAAACTAATGTTAAACCGGAATATCTTGATGATTATTTATTCGAGTGGTATATTTTAGGTAAGGAAGACAGCCTAATTTCAACAGAAGAACATCCTCTTGTTTACCCTGAAACAACAACAACTTATATTCTAAAACTTACAGATTTTAAGTTTGATAAAACAACTGATACTATAACAGTAAATGTGATTGATTGTGCAGAGCCTACCAGTTTATTGGTTTATCCTAATCCAACAAGCGATATTGTTAATTTTAAATTCAATAGCCCCATACCCGAGCAGCTAAAAATAGAACTCTATGATGTAATTGGGCGAAAGATTAGAGTTACAAACTTTCAACAAAACTACGAGATTAAAGAAGTGCAAATGAATTTGTTTAACTTAGCATCAGGCATGTATTTTTATAGAGTTGTAATTGGTAATGAAATTAAGTTTACGGGGAAGATTGTTTTACTTAGATAATCTCAGTCGGAGTTTCACTTTAAGTGAAGCCCCGACTTTAAACAAAGCGTCATTGCCTTTAGATTTGCAAAGTAAATTAAAATAATAATAAAAAAGGTGTTCTATTGTGAATTAGTAATTTTTTAAATTTGTAATAACATTTAGGAAGAAAGTATTGGTGAACTATGTCATTGC
>Ga0307990_1001173_pt1 | contig 22371 bp, 17 predicted proteins | sample EllFjometagen129_FD_203168 | JGI IMG/M metagenome (GOLD analysis project Ga0307990, IMG submission 203168) | Marine microbial communities from Ellis Fjord, Antarctic Ocean - #129 | ecosystem: Environmental > Aquatic > Marine > Unclassified | place: Southern Ocean | collected 2014-10-08
TGCTGTTTACCCAGCGATAATACCGTTACAATGATCTATTTATGCAAAATGGTTATATTCAGGTAAAAGAATGATCGGTCAGGCATTTAACTAAAAAAAACGTTATTAGGCTGTTGTTGCCATTGTTAGGCAATTAATAGAAATACTTGTCAAAGAAAACAACAGTTAGGCAGCAACCTAGAAGAGATCCAACAAGGTAAAAATACTAAATTAAATACTGGAGGCGATATAAACCAACACCTTTTAGCACAAGCAGACCCCCAGATCTTCAATTTACCGATATTGGCTTATAAAATGCATACAACTAAAGTTAATTCAAAAAGTAAACGATCCAGTATTACTTTAATTCAAGCCTCGGCGCTTTTCCTCCTTAGCCCGGGGCTATTTTTTTGCCATACCAGCTAAAAATTAAAAATCCTCCAGCAAAACTGCCAGTAAGCTAGAACCGTCACTTGATAAATCAATAGCTCGCACCCACAGGCATGCGCCAGCTATATTTTGTTCACTCGTGAAGGTTACTGGCAAATATTCAGCACTAATCCCTCTCCAGCGCTGAGCATCATGGCGGTTTTCCACCACCACCTCCAATTGCATCCCTATGTGTTGCCGCAAATATTGTTGCTGTTTTATGGCTCCCAACCTTCTCAGTTGGGCAGCACGTAATTTTGCCAGTGCAACAGGGATCTGGTCACTCATGCTTGCCGCGGCAGTACCTGCCCGCCTACTGTAGGGGAAAACGTGCCAAAAACTGATGGGCAAACTAGTTACCAATTCCATCGTAGCCAGATGTTCGTCATCGGTCTCTGCCGGAAAACCAGTTATCAAGTCCACCCCAATTGCAACATCATCAATATCAGCTTTTATCTTCTCTAAACAGTGACTGAATTGATCCGTAGTATAGTGGCGATTCATTCGCCTTAGTACCGTGTCAGACCCTGATTGCAATGGAATGTGCAAATGTGAACAAACGCGTTTATTTTCAGCGACAACCGCTATCAGTTCATCGGTCAACTCAAGAGGCTCGACTGAGCCTAAACGTAAACGATGCAACTGTGTATGCTTAAGTATAGCAACAACAAGTTCAGCAAGAGACGCTGGCTTTGGAAAATCCCGCCCGTAATTACCAATGTGAATACCCGTCAGTACCACTTCGTGGTAACCATTGTTGACCAATGTTCTAATCTGAGCGATAACAGCATCCATGGCAACGGAGCGACTGCGTCCACGGGCAAAGGGGATTATGCAGTAAGAACAGAAAGCATCACAACCACTCTGAATCTGCACAAAGGCGCGACTATGTTCCGCAAAAGAGGCAATTTCCAGTTCTGGACAAGTACGGGCTTGAGAAATATCACCAACCTGAATATTGTTAAATTCACCGTTTAATTGCTGCAGCAAGTTACCAAAGTTTTGTTTCTCCATATTGCCGAACACCAAAACCACGCCGGGGAAATCTGCTAATTGCTGAGGATTGATCTGCGCATAACAGCCAGTGACAAGGATTTGACAGTCTGGATTAAAGCGGTGCGCCCGTCTCAACAGCTTGCGCGATTGAGCATCGGTAGTTGCTGTGACCGTACAGGTATTGAGTACCACCAGCTGTGCGCCCTGTTCAAAAGAACAGAGTTGATAACCATGGTCTAGCAGTTGCTGCTCCATAGCTGCCGATTCAAATTGATTTGCTTTGCAGCCCAGAGTAACTATACAAGCCGTTTTATTCATTTGATCCAGCCCCCACCAATAACGCAGTCGTCTTGATAAAACACAGCAGATTGACCAGGTGTTACACCAGTTTGCGGTTGATCGAACACCACCTCGGCAAGATGTTTGTCCAGCATGGTCACATGGGCCATGGCTTCACGGTGACGATAGCGGATGCGGCAATCGACCCGTAGTGGAAAATTTTCCTGCGCTTGCGTCCACAAAACATTTTTCACATGCAGGATACTTGTATCCAGATGCGAACGTTCACCGACTAATATTCTATTGTCTGCAGCATCAATTGCCACGACATACAATGGATCTGGCCAGGCAATACCCAAACCACGCCGTTGCCCTATGGTATAGCGATGGATACCATTGTGCTGTCCCAATTGGTCACCATTGATATGCACAATTGCACCAGATCCAGTGAGGTTCAAGGGCTGGTTTTCCAAAAAAGATATATAGTCGTTATCCGGGATAAAACATATATCCTGGCTCTCTGCCTTATGGAGCGCTGACAAATTCCAGCGCTGGGCAATCAACTGCACTTCTTGTTTGGTTAAGTCAGCTAAAGGAAACATCACTCGGGCAAGTTGCTCACCACTGAGGGTGAACAGAAAATAGCTCTGATCCTTGTGCACATCCTTACCTCGGCGCAACACTGGATAAGAACCAGACTTGTCCACCATGGCATAATGACCAGTTGCTAAGTACTCTATGCCTAATTGATCAGCAAAATGGAGTAAATGACCGAACTTGAGATATCTATTACATAAAACACATGGGTTTGGAGTTCTGCCGCGTTGATATTCTTTACAGAAATTGTTTATCACCTGTTGGGCAAACTGCTCCCGACAGTCTATGCTGTAAAATTCAATTCCTAATTCTTGCGCTACCAGTGCCGCGTCAACATCAGCACCACTGTGATCAGCACCAGACAGCAGCTGCATATAAACACCGATCACCGCAAACCCTTGTTCTAGGAGAATTGCAGCGGTAACAGCGGAATCGATACCACCACTTAGTGCCACCAAAACCTTTTGTTTAGAACTCATATCTTTTTTGCCTCTTCTGCTCAGCAAACATTGAATGAAAAAAGGCACCTGAACAAATACTTCAGACACCTTTTAAATTTATCCAATCACTAATTATTGATATGGGGATTGCGTACCTATCAAGCTGAATAGTTACATTGCTATAGATATTAATGATCGAGAACACACTCTACGTATTGACAGTTGTCCATATCAATATCGTCGATCAGCATTGGACTCATTGCACGTAATCTCGCTACAATACCAGGCAATACTTCAAGTGTTTTATCAATTTCTGCGACGGTGTTTTGGTAGCCTAGACTGAATCTAAGACATGACTGAATCAATACTTTATCCACGTGCATGGCACTGAGCACATGTGATGGTGCATCAGAACCAGAGGTGCAAGCAGAACCAGAAGATGAGGCAATACCTTGCATATCCAAAGACAACAACAGCCCTTCCCCCTCAATAAATGAAAAACCAATGTTGAGGGTATTGGGTAAACGGTGCTGCAAATCACCATTGACAGTAACATCAACAATAGACTCTACTATCCCCTGCTGCAGATGATCACGCAACTGACACAATGAATCCACCTTAGTTGCTAAATCATGCTGCGCCAATTGACAAGCTTTGCCGAAACCGACAATACCCGCGACATTATGCGTACCGGCACGCAGCGAATGCTCCTGATGCCCACCATGAATAACTGGGTTTAATTTGTTACCTTGGCGCACATATAAAGCACCTATACCTTTGGGAGCACCAATCTTATGCCCAGAAATAGCCAGTAAATCTACTGGGCAATTAACCATATCTATGGGCACTTTACCTAACGCCTGTACCGCATCACAATGGAAACGTACCTGGTGGCGCTGCGCAATTTCAGCAATTTTAGCTACAGGGAAAATAACTCCGGTTTCGTTATTAGCCCACATAATTGAGATCAGCACTGTTTGCGCAGTTATAGCAGCTTCAAGCTCAGCTAAATCAATTTGCCCTAATTTATTTACCGCAAGATAGGTAACTTTGCCACCCTGTTGTTCAAAATAGCGGCAACTATCCAGTACCGCCGAATGCTCAACCACGGTGGTAATGATGTGATTACCTGTGCTCTTCAGGGCGTCAGCGCTGCCAAATATAGCAAGGTTGTCACTCTCGCTGCCACCACCAGTAAAAATAATCTCCTCTGGTTGAGCATTGATTAGGGCTGCAACCTGAGCGCGCGCCTCATCAATAGCAACTTGCACTTCACGACCAGCCCAGTGAACACTCGAGGGATTACCATATAAATTTTTATAATAAGGCAATAGCGATGCTAATACTGATGGTTCGACTGGAGTTGTTGCATTATTGTCTAGATATATCCGTTTCAATTATTTAATACTCCCGATAACTATTTCTATGATTTTAACGTGTTATCTGCCTTAACCTGTTGTAACTCATCATGTAAGGTTTGCTGCTGTATGCGCATATCACCCAACTGTTTTTCCAAAGCTTTAACTTGACCGGCAAGACCACTTATAAGCAATGCTTGAGGATCTGGTAAATGGCCATGCTCCAGATCGGGTCGTTGATGTTTGCTTTCCGCTTTACAATCTTCACTCTTGACAGTCTTGCCTGGTATTCCCACCACCGTTGATTGTGCAGGCACCTCTTTGACCACCACAGAATTAGAGCCAATTTTACTGCCACTGCCAACAGTAAACGGACCAAGAACCTTTGCCCCTGAGCCAATAACCACATCGTCGCCCAAAGTTGGATGGCGCTTCTCTTTGGCCCACGAGGTACCACCAAGGGTAACTCCATGGTACAGGGTACAGTTGTTGCCAATCTCCGCAGTTTCCCCAATTACTACACCCATGCCATGATCGATAAAGAAACCATGACCGATCTTTGCCCCGGGATGGATTTCGATCCCGGTAAAAAACCGACTGAATTGGGAGATAAGCCGTGCCAACAAAAAAAACTTCATTTGCCACAATTTATGCGCAAGGCGATGGAATTGCACCGCGTGAAAGCCGGGATAGCACAACACAACTTCCAGTTTACTGCGTACCGCAGGATCGCGCTGGAATACCGCCTCAATATCCTCTTTAATATTATCGAACAAAATCATTACCCCTGAGAAAAGAATTAAATAAGAAAAGTTTTTATCAAACTTAGGTTCATGGAAATACTACTCGGATAAGGCAGGCAACACCAGTGGGCAATTCTGTTAACTTCAGTCACATCAAGAAGGACATTGCTTAAACACCTTGCAAAAAACACCTATAAGCAGGATTTTCCGTCTCTTCAATATAATAATAACCTAATGTACTGAGAAAATTATTCAACTGTTCATGGGCCTCTCCGGGTAATTCTAAACCTACCAGCACCCGACCAAAATCACCCCCTTGAGCGCGATAATGGAATAATGAAATATTCCAATCATTGCCCACAGAGGCTAAAAAACGTGCCAAGGCACCGGGGCGTTCCGGGAACCAAAAGCGATACAAATATTCTTGCACTACGTTATGAGAATGACCACCAACCATGTAACGAACGTGGGTTTTAGCCAAGTCATTGTCAGTCATATCCAGACAATCGTAACCAGCATCACTGAGGAGCTGGTAAAAGTCGTGGCGTTGCTGAGTATCGCGTACCGATAATCCGACAAATATATACGCCCGATCTCTATCCGCCAGACGGTAGTTAAACTCGGTTATGTTTTGATCTTCTAATAAATGGGTGCAGAAATGGCGTAAAGATCCGGGTTTCTCTGGTATTGACACCGCATACAGCGCTTCTTTCTTTTCGCCGATCTGGGTGCGTTCTGCCACAAAGCGTAAGCGGTCGAAATTCATATTGGCGCCAGAATTAACCGCTACCAAGTGCTGACCCTGTATATTATTGTTGTGAATATATTTCTGCAAACCGGCGACAGCCAAAGCTCCCGCCGGTTCGACAATAGAGCGCGTTTCCTGATATATGGACTTAATGCCACTACATATCTCATCGGTGGTCACCTGCACCATGTCATCGACATAGCGGCGGCACAATTCAAAGGTTTTCTCCCCTACTTCACGAACGGCAACACCATCAGCAAAAATACCCACGTTGTCCAATTTTACCCTATGCCCACTAGCTAAAGAGCGCGACATTGCCGCACTATCCTCAGGTTCAACTCCAATTACCTTGACATCAGGACACACAGCTTTGATGTAGCTGGCAATTCCAGCGATCAATCCGCCACCACCAACTGGGACAAAGATCGCATCAAGCCTACCTGCGCTTTGGCGCAGAATCTCATCGGCAATTGTTCCCTGCCCGGCAATAACATATTCATCATCAAAAGGATGGATAAAAACCCGACCACTCTTCTGGATTAAACTGGCACAGTGATCTGCGGCCTCAGAATAATTATCTCCAAATAGCACCACTTCAGCGCCATAACCACGCACAGCCGAAACCTTTATTGCCGGTGTAGTTAATGGCATGACGATCATAGAACTAAGCCCCATCAACTGCGCTGAAAATGCCACACCTTGGGCATGATTACCTGCAGACGCCGCAATAACTCCACGTTTTTTTTCTGCGGCACTCAACTGGGCAATACGATTATAAGCACCGCGCAATTTGAAGGAAAACACCGGCTGCAAATCCTCGCGTTTTAACCAAATATTGTTAGACAACTTCTGCGACAAACACCGCGCCAATTCCAGTGGAGTTTCGTGGGCTGCATCGTAAACCCTGGAGGTTAAGATCATTTTCAATATATTTTGCACACTTGACCCTTTGTTTTAGAAATTCTAAATCTAATTCACTGACAAACCATTTTCAACCATACACTATAAAGTTATGTCAGAGCTAGTAGCTCAGTGAATTATGCGCCAGTTTTTAAACAAAAAAAGAGCGACTAAAAAGCCGCTCTTTTTTTTGAATATTTTTTTAGCTATCAGAATTTTCCAAAATCATCATCGTCAAGGGATATTTGAATTTGGTTGCCGCCAGAAGTCCCGGTATTCCCCCAGGATGGAGCAGACTGAGTTCTTTTACCCTGAGCTTTAAAAGTCGGTGCTGCATCATACTTACCAGCATTACCGTTTTTAAGTACAAAGTGAGTCAGCATTGTGCGTAACTTCTCAGCCTGACCAGATAGTTGCTCTGCCGCTGCAGCACCCTCTTCCGCACTAGCGGTATTTTGCTGAGTAACCTGATCGATCTGACCTAAACCGATGGTCACCTGCTGTATCCCTTGTGCCTGATCATGACTGGAAGACTCTATTTCTTTAACCAGATTGGTGACTTTAACTACACTGTCCTCAATCTCGGAGAAACCCGCGGCAGTACGATCCGCTATAGTCACTCCGTTTTGCGCTTTTTTAACTGAACCTTCAATCAAATCAGCAGTTTCACTGGCAGCCTTGGCACTACGAGCCGCAAGATTGCGTACCTCTTCTGCAACCACTGCGAAGCCTTTACCGTGTTGACCAGCCCGTGCAGCCTCAACCGCAGCATTGAGTGCTAACAGATTGGTTTGAAAGGCAATCTCATCGATAACTTTAATGATTTTCGCAATATCTTTACCAGAGGCACTTATGTCACCCATAGCCGCAATCATCTCTTGCATGTTTGCCGTACCGTTGTGTGCTGCAATACGCGCCTGCTCTGCCAACTTGCTGGCCTGAGTTGCTCCATCGGCGCTACGCTTAGTTTGGCTAGCTAATTCCTGCATCGATGCAGAGATCTCTTCCATAGAGCTGGCAGATTCTGTTGCCCCTTGCGATAGCGCTTGGCTAGAATCAGAAACCTCATTGGAACCTGAAGCTATCTGCTCTCCAGCGATCTGTACTTGAGACATAATATTATTCAGATCGTCAGCTAACAGCTTTAAAGTACCGCGAATTTCATCCTCTGAACCATGCGGTACCACGTCAAAGTCAATATTCCCTTGAGATAATTTTGTCAGCGAGGCGATAACATCATGCTGTAGGCTGTCAGCGAAGCTATCCATGCTGGCGGCCATACGACCAACTTCATCTTTCTGATTAAGATGCATGCGCATGGACAACCGACCTTGCTCAAATTCAGTAACCATGGCTACTACTTTAGCCAAGGGTAACGAGATCCCGCGTGAAACAATTATCGTTATTAATAAAGATAATAAAACAACAGCGCTAACTACGCCCAATACGATATACAGCGTCTTGTTTATCAAGCTCTGAATATCGTCAAGATACAAGCCAGCGCCAACAATCCAATTCCAATCCGGCTGGATCTTGACGAAAGAAATTTTATCTACAGGCTGCTGAAAGCCCGGTTTACTCCATTGATATTCTACATACCCTGCGCTCTTTCTTTTGGCTACATTAACCATTTCAACAAACAGAAACTTACCGTTGGGATCTTTAAAATTACTGAGATTCTTTCCATCCAAGGCTGGCTTAATAGGATGCATAATCATTTTTGGAGTAGTGTCCTGAATCCAGAAATAATTTTCACCGGCAAATCGCGTATGGCGTACCGCATCCTTGGCTGCAGCTTGAGCTTGAGCAGTGTCCATAGCTCCGCTTTTACTCAAACTGGCATAATGATCAATAATTCCCCACACCCCTTCAACGGTATGCTGAATTTCGGTCTTTTTGGCATTATACAACCCATTCTTGAGGCGCATGTAGACAAAGCCCACGGTAAAACTGAAAGCTATGATAAGGGTAAAGCTTAGCAAGAATATCTTGTAGGATATCTTTAAATTTTTCATTTCACTCTCCTGTAGGTTATTAAATATCAAAGGTTGAATGGTTAAATTTATTGTCAGTAGCTACATTTTATTATGTCATTGTCCGTGATGCATTATTTTCACAGAGTTGCTCCAAACGACTTACCAGATATTCGACATTGCAAAACTCTATTTCAGTTCCAAGCACTTCCAGCAATAACTCACGCTCCTGCGCTGTAATATTGTTATCTGCAACTATAATCGGCAACCCCGGCTCCAACTCAGCACACAGCCTAAGGCACTGAGCCTGCTGTAATAGCTCATTTCTGTTTGCTGCCATGGAGGCATAATCAAACAACACCAGAGCTTCGTAACAGCGCCCATTTAGGGCATTGTTACGAATTAAGTTAACGGCATCCGCCACCTGCGGGCAATCCACTACCTGCCACCGGGCAAGATTTAGCAGAAACCGTACTACTTTTATCCGCTCAGGTGGTGCCACGGCAACTATCATGCGGTGTTCTTTATGCATAGCCGCAACCTTTATCTAACAGTAATGGGAAATAATTTCGCAAGCTATTCAGGCTAGTCTCCTGGCTCCATGAGGTTATACATATCTTCATATAGAGCAATAGCTATGCCAAATGTATGTACGCCCAGCCAACCTACTGCTTTAACAGCAGAACAGTATAAAAATGCAAAAGTTAACCCATTAAACCCATATGCATAATTGCATAGCACAATCTATACTTTTACCTATGTATCTGATTAAACACAACAATTTAGGTTTATAACCTAACAACAATTATAGAGTTTGTTATACCCGTGGCAAAAGTTTAAGAAAACGAACAAAAATATCACCAAATAGCTAATTTTTTCCAAGTTGACCGATAGGCACTTACAATACAGAGCGTTGTTGAGGGGGGCAGTAAAAACGGCATGACATATATCCCGCACAACTAGATATTTTTCAACCTCCGACTTAAGGCCGGTTGGGATATGCCCAGCATACGCGCAGCAAGAGACTGATTCCCCTGCGCACGCTCCATTGCCTCATGTATTAACTGTTTAGCTAACTGATCAAGAGTCGGCAGTTTTTCTGGAAAAGCCATAGCTGCCACTTCCGAGGTTGCCTCTAAGACCAGACTGGCGCTATTTTTTTTCCCACTTAAACCTACCGCATTAGCAAAGACCCCCAGTGCCATGATACCTTGATGATGTTGACTAACTGCGTCATACACCATAGCCCTGAGTTCACGTATATTGCCGGGGAATAAATAGTTCTGCAACAAAACGGGTAACTGCGCCGGATAAGTAGGTACTTTTTTACCCATTTGCTCAGCGGCCTCACGGATAAAATATTCTACCAACAAGGCAATATCATTGCTGCGTTCACGTAAAGGTGGCACAGCTATATGATGCGAACTCAGGCGGTAGTATAAATCTTTACGGAATGTACCTGCTCCGGCACCAGCCCCCATATACTTATCAGCACCATCTTCACCTTGCATTTGGCGCAAATCGCAATTAGTAGAACAGACTATGCGGGCATCAACCATCCTCGGAGTGTCACTACCTAAGGGGAAATATTCGCGTTCCTGCAATAAACGTAACAGTTTAATCTGTGCCTGTTGCGGCAGATCACCAATCTCATCTAGGAGTAAAACACCACCACTGGCCCTAGCCAACATACCCTCACGAGCAGAGTCGGCTCCGGTAAATGCTCCACGCACATGACCAAACAAGGTATCACTAAAAGCGCTATCATCTAATCCGGCAACATTCAATGCCACGAAGGGACCGTCGGAGTTATTGAGCTGATGTATAGCTTTAGCTATCAACTCCTTACCAGTTCCCGATTCTCCGGTTATCAGTATTGGTTCATTGCTAACAGCTATCGCTTCAATATACTTGAAGATTGCGTGCATATTCTGGTTGCATGTCACAATGTGCTCAAAAGCTTGAGGATGCTGCAACTGTACACTCAAGATACCATTTTTCAGGATCTGCATTTCACGTTGTAGATCCTGCTGTTTTAAAATACGTTTCACACCAGCCAGCAGGTGACTGATTTCCGTGGTTTTAGTGTAGTAATCGCTAGCACCAAGTTGCATACATTTAACAGCAGTATCCAATTGATTAAGACCACTGAGCACCACTACCGGCACATCAGGATAATTGGCACCTATAAGCGGCAGTAGCTTATCTCCACTAGGAGGTGGCATTGTCATATCCAAAATAACCATGCTAACCTGACATTTTTTCAATATACCTAATACCGACGAGCTATCAGAACACTGAATAATATTATTGATGCCAGCATGATACTCAAGGGTAAAACTAAAGCTTTCCAGCCAATCGATTTCATCGTCAACTAACAAAATTGGCAACTGTGGATAAGCACTATTCACTATTTATTCCCTTCCGGCGCTTTAGGCAATGAGACAATTATTGTGGTACCGCTATGCAGCATACTGTCGATGTACATATTACCGTTATGTTCCTTAATTATCCGCGATGAAATCGACAAACCTAAACCAGTGCCGCCGGTTGATCGCTTAGTAGTAAAAAATGGATTAGTCACCTGGATAATATCTCTCTCGCTGATACCGCAACCTTGATCGACAATTATTAACTCGATACATTCTTTGTCCTTCTCATAACGTGTTGAGATGTCTATAGAGGCGCTGTTATCCGGCAAAGCCTGACAGGAATTCATGATTAAATTTACAATAACCTGCTCAATACGTTGTACAGAACCGGCAAACAGAGGCAGATCAGCAGCATAGCTTAGGCTGAAATTGTTCGTAGCTTGTTTTACTGTATTTGCCGTTAAACGGACGGCTGTTTCCAAAGCCTGATTTAAATCAACAGCCAGTTGTTTCTCATCACCTTCATCACGCACAAAATCTTTTAGATCATCAACGATAAATTTTATGCGCTGGCTCCCTTCAATAATCCTCTCCGGTAATTTTTCCAAACGAGTACGTATTTGGCTATATGGCATACGACCAAGAACAAAGTCACCATTTTCCTGCGCAAATTCATCCAGCAACGGTAGCACTGAGCGCATAATTTCCTGCAGTATTGGTGCACTATGCATAATTACACCATTGGGATTATTTATTTCATGAGCTATCCCCGCAGCCAGTTCACCAAGAGAGGCCAAACGCGCTGAACGCATAGCCTCTTCACGTAATATTACCGATTCACTAATGTCGCTCGCCACCTCAATTACGCTCGCAACATTTCCCTCGGCATTAAACTGCGGGAAAGCTTTTACCCCCCAGCGAATACCGTTAGCTGAGGTTTCTTTGGCGCTCTGAATTTTACCAGTGGCAAAACAAGCAGTAACCGGACAAATATCCTTTTTACCGCGATCTTTATTCCCAGAATTGTAGTCTGCACCAGATTCGTTAACACTTGTTCCCCACCGTTGCTGACTGTGGTTACACCAACGAACAATCATGTCAGGACCAATGACAGAAATAGCATCTTGAATACCGTCTAGAATCGCCTCGAACTCTGCCGACAATGAGCGATATTGCTCATCACTCTGCTGTAGTTGTATCTGTATCCGCTTGAGCGAAGAGATATCGTCATGGATCATGATGACACCATCTTCAGACAGGTTCGTGTACATCGGAGCAGCAGATAGTAATAATTCCAGTTGATCGCCACTTTTATGGAAACGGCGCACCTCTTTAGCTTGGATAATGACTCCGTTAGCTATTAACGCCAGCAAGGTACTAAATTCATTTTCCAGCTCTTCACTACCCGGAGGATAAACATCTCCAACAACTTCGTGCTCGGTCCAGCCAAACAAGCGTTCAGCAGCTGCATTCCATAAGGTAACCACGCCACTTGCAGACAGCACTGTTATCGCCATAGGTGCGGCATTAATAATTGTTGCCAGATTGTCGACCATTTGCTGCAATTCTTTTTCAGCTCTTTGTCTTGCCGAAACTTCAATATCCAGCTGATCGCGAGAAATAGTTACTTGTTGTAAATTCTGTAGCATGCCATTGAAAGATGAATAAAGTTGTTGCAGTTCAAAACCACTGGTCTGTTCTAATTGACAGGCGAAATCGCCCTTGCCTACATTTTGGAAAGCAATTACCGCCCGTTCTAAAGGTCGGCTGATCCCCGCAGCCAGCCGATAAGCAATCAACAGTGCCACCAGAAAACACAAGATCGCTCCGCCGGCTACAAGGGCAAAAGTTCGGTGCAGCATCGCATCTAAATGTGCATATGCTGGATCATCTTTTTTATGCTCGTAACAAACGCCAATTATCCAATCCCATGGGGCAAAGTAACCATAGGCGATAATCACATCTGCTAATTCTGGATATTGTTGCTCAAGTTGTTCACCAATAAGTACCTGAACCCCGACTGGTGTCGCTAACTGTTCATCGAGAAAGAGTTCATTTAAAGCTGGCTGTGATATGCACTTACCCGTAACTTGATTTAATTCACGCACGTTTTTTATACATTGTTGACCATTACCATGATCACGTTCCAGCATAAAAACATGACCATCGTTGGCAACCGATAGCTTCTCTATAGAATCCAACAACGCCACTAGCTCTGATTGCCGCTCACCAACATACAACATGCCGATAACATACTGTTTATCCGCAGCATAAAGTGGCATATAGGCGGTGTTGTACCAGTCATTGACCACGTAAGCACGACCTATAAAAATCTCCCCGGACAGAACCTTGCTGACAACAGGGTCAGTGCTACCATCTGGATGTAGAGCCGGGATAAAAGTACCCACCGCAGACTTGCCACTCACAGTTGTAACCGTAGTAGAAACCAGCAGCATATCCCCTTTCATATTGACCCGCTGAAATAAAGTACAAGTTACCCCTGTTATCTCAGCCAATTTACGGATAATGACATCAGTGTTTTCATAGTCTAAATCATGGTTATCCAGTCCAGCTAAAACCAATCGGGGTAATTCGGCAGACCTGGTGGACAAGTCAAATTGATTCACCATTGACCAGGAACGCGTCTGCGGCATTACCCGCAACGGTCCGGCACTATCCAATAAAGCAAACGCCGCCTTAAGATTGTATTTAAGCCGCCGCTCCACTTCGGAACGCAATGCAGTTATCATTAAGCTTGTATTCTGTACAACTTTCTCAGCATCTTTAATCTCAATAGCAAACAACTCTTGGGCAACATCGTTTTGCATTTTTTCAAGTTGAACATAAATAATCGCCACAATAGACACCGTGGTTACTAAGACTACTGACACCGCTAAAACGGCTATTTTAAAACGTATTTTCATTGCATTGCCTTGGAATTAGTCACCTGAATGTATTATATAACCAGTTAGTTGACAGGTTACATAATTGCTTATCCTCACTAAAAAATGCCCTATAGGCATATTTTTCTTGGCTACATTATCAAAGAAAACTGCAGGCATGGAAACAGGCAACTTTACTTAGCAGCTAAATAGTTTTAACTAGGTGCTGAAATTAAACAACAAAAAGCCCTGCACCTCAAACGAGATACAGGGCTTTTTGTCTACCTACTAAGCTGGCAATCAAGCTAATTCGCTGCCGACAAGCTTAAGTGTTTTCTCAACCTCAAAATAAACTATGAACTTATCCCCATGTGTCCCTTCCTCTTCCGAGGACAAATTACGTCTAGACATACTGTTTATCAATTGCTGATCATCATCTTCACGAACTTTTTTCAAAAACATCCGGATTCCAGAGTAACCAGAACCCTGTTCCATAAACAGGTACACGGCATAGGGATTTTCCTGCAAATTCTTATGGGTTAGACGATCAAGCATAATCATGGCTACAGTGCCATCATGCAATACATGTGGACGAGCGTATATAGCGGCATCGACCCTTCCCGCAGTATCTGCAGTTGATAAGATCCCCGTACCATCATAAGTTTCAAAATAATTTTTCAGATCCATATTTTACTCCATTCAATCTAAGTAATAAAAAAGTACAGTAACGCGACACTTTAGCTATCTTTCAGGTTACGCTTATTTATAAGTGTATTCCATTATTACAAGCATTGTTGTAATAATATGAACATAAGTGCTTACCTCCAATACGCTTCATTATCTGGACATGTTTGAAGTCGTCGGAGAATAGGGACAAGAAATTTACTGAAAAATATTACCACACAAAAAGGAGCTAATTGATGGACAAAAAAATTGAGCAATTATTTTATGCTGTTTTGGGTGGAGCACTAGCAGCCAAAGAAAAAATTGAAAACAGCAATGATGAGATCAAAGCCTGGCAGGAAAAAAGCGAGGAAACTGGGCGCACTTTTTTTGACGAGATGGCCCAACGCGGTGAAAATGAAAAGGAGCAATTCAAAGGTATGTTTAAAGACATCCTTAAAGAGATCGTAGAAGAATTAAATCTAGCAACTAAGGATGATCTGGAAAAGCTTAAACAGGAATTGGAAAAGTAACTTGATGCACCGTTTTTATATTGCCGTATATTACTGCAGACCGCAGCGCAGTTACGCAGTTTTCAGATTTTTGATAACTGTATTCCTCCTGTTTCGTCGTCGCCAGAGCTGGCTACTGTGGAAACCACTTAGCCCGAACGATCTGGTTGAAAATATTCGCTCACTCGGGGCCAGCTTTCTTAAACTGGCTCAAGTTCTTGCCACCCGGGCAGATTTCTTTGACGCCGAATATCTACAGGCGTTGCGCCAATTACACGACCAGATGCCCGAGATGGGTGCACAAGACCGCCAAAAAGCGTTTCAGCGCTCATTTCCTGATCCGGAAGTATTTAGTTACTTCGACCAACAACCAATTGCCAGCGCATCAATCGGTCAGGTACATAAAGCGCAGCTACGCGACGGGAAACATATCGTCGCAGTAAAGCTGTTACGCGAAAACATTCAATTTCAGGTCCACATAGACATTCTTTTACTTAACCTTTTCCTTAAGTTATTCAGACCGCTGTTCACCGACCAAACCCGCCACTCGATAGAATCGGTATTAAAAGCGTTCACTCAGGTTATCCGCCAGGAAGTCAGCATGCTGCAAGAGCTGGCTAATCTGCAACATTTCAGTCAGGTTTATGGTGCTGGAAAAGTTCGTTTCCCCAAGCCCTACCCCGAATACTGCTGCGATACTGCTCTGGTTATGAGCTTTGAGGAAGGAACCAGATTTGACGACGCTGAAGCACTGGCTAAACTCGATATTTCGTTTAGCGAACTCATGCAGCAGTTGGTGTTGTTTTACACCGAGCAGATCCTAGTAAAAGGCTACTTTCACGCTGACCCCCATCCAGGTAATTTGCTGGTCAGCCCACAAGGCGAGTTGATCCTGCTCGACTTCGGTATGGTCAGTCGCATTCCCCAGCAGATGCGCCAAGCGATGATCTATGCAGTCAAAGCAGCCTATGAACGCAATTTCGAACTACTGGTCAGTGCCACCCGCAAGATGGGGATCCTGACCGAAGATTCAGATTTCAGCTCGTTGAGCAGCGTAGCCGAAAGTCTATTTGATGTTTTTGATAGCGAACAACTCAACGCTTCCAGCATGCAGGAGTTAGCTTTTGGTATCCTTGAAGTGTTGCATGATCAGCCATTTAAATTACCTCAGGACGTTATCTATGTGATGCGGGTAAGCTCTTTGATTGAAGGGATGGGCACGCAGTACATTGACAACTTTAACGGCATCAAGGACATACTGCCAATCCTAAAAGAGAACCTGCCGCGTGCCTTAGGTGAAGACAGGTTGCCCCTCGATAAAATTAAGCATGAGTTACTGCAATTGCCCCTCACCGCGACAAAGGCGCGCCAGGTTATAGAACTAGCCGAGCAAGGGGATCTTGTTGTCCGTATGGCTGGCTCAGACCGTCAGTACATGCTAGAACAAGTTGGTAAACACCTGCGCACCGTCACATGGTTAATCTTCTATTTGGGCTTAGCATTTTATTTTCAATTTATGCCACAAAGTTGGTCGCTCTACCCTTCTATAATCTGTCTCATTGCCGCCGCGATAACAGTATTTAAGAAACGCTAGGAGAATTCATGTTTTTTATAAGCAGCAGAGATTTTTAACTAAAAGAGTCACAACGCTATGATTTGTTTCAATAGGTGGATACTGACAACAACCGTTATGCTGATGTTATATTCCAGCATGGTATTGAATGCTTATGCCGCACCTAAAGCAGACCTGTTACCGCGGTGGCTGGCACATGAACAAAGCAGCACGGTAGAGGTTGGTCATTCACTATGGGGGCATTTTCTCAACAACTACCTGGTGGCAGGCAGCAGCGGCAACCCAAGTTTAATACGTTATTCTCAAGTAACTCCAGAGGATAAAGCCGCGCTCAAAAAATACCTGAAGGCAATGAGCGCCTTGCCAATGTCGCTGCTTAACCGTGCTGAGCAAAAAGCAAGCTGGATAAATATCTACAATGCTCTTACCGTGGGCATTATCCTTGATCATTATCCGCTTACCAGTATCCGAGATATCCGTTCCGGTTGGTTCAGTCGTGGACCATGGGATTTAAAACTGATCACAATTGAAGGGGAAAGATTATCTCTCAACGACATTGAGCATAGAATTTTGCGACCAATATGGCAGGATAAGCGTGTTCATTACGTTATTAACTGTGCCAGCATGGGCTGCTCTAACCTGCAACCGCAACCGTTTAGCGCAGCAAACAGCGAACAATTACTGGATAAAGGGACCTACGATTTTATTAACAGTCCACGCGCAGTGCGTTTTACTAAAGGCAAGCTGGTTCTTTCGAGCATCTACGCCTGGTTTCAAACAGACTTTGGTGCCAATGAGCAACAATTGCTACAACATCTGCAAAATTACGCCGCGCCACCCTTGGTAGACAAACTGCAACAATATCATGGCCCCACTGACTACAGTTACGATTGGCGTTTGAACACTGCCGATTGACGCGCTAAAATCATCATCAGCCAGCTCCAGCCAGTGGATAAATCATCCTAATTAGAACCAATCTTCCGCTATGATTCTATTCAGCCTTTAAGCTTCTCTATGTATCCTCTGCTCTTCTCGATGACCAACGCAGAAGTACATGCCTGTCCCATAATCTATGTCCCATAATCCCATTTAACAGGGATGCACAGGATATTCAGGATGCTAAACCCGAATCAAAGCCGTTGATTTCATCCTGACTATCCTGCATATCCCTGTAAATAAAGGGTGTGCCATTGACTAGATAGCAATTAAGAACCTCTCCAAGAAGTAACTTCATATCCCATAGTTTTTACATAAAACACTAGACTCCTGCCTGCGCGAGAGTGACGACCTTTGTGGCGCTAGCGGAAGGTTGGTATTAATCAGGTTGTTTTTTGTATTTATTTCGCGACTTGTTTAAACGGCAGTATAAGCAACTGAGGCAGCTTCAGCTTCTCTGGATCATGGTAACTACCAACACCAATACGGATCTGTTCTTGATTTACCTGGCTAACCAGCGTACCAAAAAAACGATCCCATAAAGAAAAAATGGTTCCATAGTTTGAATTCCGTTCCTTGATGATCACCGAATGGTGAATGCGGTGCATAGACGGTGGCACAAACACAACCCACCACATCCGTTCGAACCACTCAGGCACTCGCAGCACGCTATGCTGAAATTGGGCTGCCAACACCAGCACAATCTCGAACACCACCAGTTCTTCCAACTTCACACCAAGTGCATAAATAAGGGATATTCTGATCAGCGCCGACATGGTCAGCTCACCGATATGAAACCGAGAAGCGCTAGAAACATCCATATTCATATCACTATGATGAACCTGATGAAAACGCCACAGAGTCGGCATAGTATGATTAAGCAGATGCCAGACGTAGAGAAAGAAATCGAGAACAACTACTGTTACCAGAAACCGTACTCCCGCTGACCAATCCACAAGGTAGAGCAAACCCAGCCTGTTTTGCGTCACATAAGCCACAGTACCAAGGATAGCCAACCCAAATAGCAGATTAAGGACCACGCCGTTAATAACCGTTAGGGAAAGATTCGTCACCCAACGTTTTACCTTAGATACCGAACTGCGCCGATAGGCATAACGGCTCTCGAAAATAAAGAAAACAATAATACCGCCCCAAACACACAGGACCCTCAGCATCAGCAGTTTTTCTATAGTCATGAGCAGCTCCTTTTTGAAAGGAGAATATACCACCTTTTTTGGTAGCAGGATTGAATTAATCACTTAAAGTTATTGGTTTAACCGACTGTGACTATTTACAATTTTTACAGGATCCCAACAACAAGAAAACAAAAAAGCCCTCAACTATATTTAGCTGAGAGCTTGAGTATTGTAAAGATTGGTCTTGGTGTTACGAATAAACAATATACCGAGCAGGAATATTGTTAGGTGTATAGATATTCTCTTTATTTTCGATACGTTGAAAAACACTTTTATGTATTTTCGCATTATCTGGGATAGCTCTTTCAGCCTTAATATATACTTTAGCGATACCGCTACGAGAATCATAAATTTTGCCGTCAGCAGCGGGAAGCATCAGTACCTTATTTTGATAATCTTCCCATAAATGCAACCCCGCCGCCTGAGTTTTTTCTATCATCCATTGCAGGGTAATATCCGACAAACCAGTACGCCGATAGCCGCCACCGACATTAGAATGCATACCAACAAACCAAACCTGTTCTAAGGTTTGGCTATCAGGAATATCCGACTCGTCCCAAAGCTCTGGTGCAAAGACCTTGCGCTGATCATCAATACACAGAGCTTGATAACCATATTTCACCTCTTTATGTAAGCGAGCATCGTGGAAACCATGCCATCTAGAAGAGAAAGGGTTAAGCGATTGCACTGCAGAAAGGGGGAAACCTAGAGCACTAACAGTGTCCCACACCCCAATACAGTGAACAGATACCAAGGCGCTATCAAAACAATAATCACCAATAAAACGTGTCACGTCATCGGCATTATTTTTTTTCTTATAGAGTTTAAAGGCCTGATCTATTTTTGATCGATGTTCTCGCTTTAAAATACTGGCTTTATGTATCATCCCAGCCAAACTACGCACCGTGTAAGCACCGCGACTAAAACCAAAAAGGTAAATTTTATCACCGGGCTGATAAACATCCATTATAAATTCATAGCACTGTTTTATATTGGTTGAAATACCAACACCAAATGCCGCTCCCGTAACTTTGTAAAGATTGGTACCGACTCCAGGATCATAAAATGCAACCTGCCGTTTGCTGCGCCGCTCCACAGCGTTATACATTTTTCGAACATTGGTTGGATAACCACTGTCGCTTTCGCTGCACGTTCCATCAGAAAAAATAACAATATTTTTCATAATCAGCCTCCTTGATGAGATCTTCCCGCAAAAGTTTACGAATCCTGCATAACCCCTTTGAGTAAACAGCACCCAATTAAAGATAGACTATTATGTTTTACTCACAAGGTAAACCGATTATTATTTTTCATGTAATGGTGTCGAATAATTACAGGTGAAGCGACCTACTAATTTTTTATAATTGCGATGCAAAGATGTTTTACATATATTAATGGAGAGGATTGATTGATGGACACCGTAACCGACAACCATCCCATCCCTGCATTTACAAATAAAACTACGCTGAATCCCACAAGAAAGTAGATGAACTGTGATTTTCGCAAGACTCCCTGAAAATATATTTGTGCCACTGGCAAGGAAGAATCGTCACATCTTCGAAAAAGTGATTATCGCTATCATGCCGGTGATCCTTGATAACGACGATGCTGATATGATTTTTCCACCGCGCCCCCTCGTCATCTCGACCATTACGCAAACCCTCGAAGAGATAGAACGCCTTGAGTGGAGCGACGAAGATGACGAAGAGGGTGAAGGCTCTACCCTCCCCGCTTACGCGAATAGGATTTACAACCAGTTGCTTAAAACGGGTTGGATAGAAGAGGAGGAAGAAGGCTATAACAAGCTGGTGGTGATGCCGCCCGAAGTAGCGATGCTTGTTATCTCCCTACAGAACATCAAAAACGCCGAAAAGAAGAACTACGGTGGCACTGTCATCGGTATTCTGAATAACATTGAAGCCGCGTGCAGTGAGCCAACGGGCCGTGGCTACGGTTTGGTCAAAGCGGCTGAAGAGACTCAGGCGTTTATTGCCCACATCAGCCAGATCGTCCACGGATTACGCAATCTACAAAAGCAAATACTTAACACGCGTAATCCAAGAGAGATTTTAGAGGTTTTTTACATCGATTTTGTCGATAAGATCCTTATTGCTGACTACAAGACCCTGCAGTCAGGTAACAATCCCTTCCGTTATCGCGCTCAGATCATCGATGCCCTGCAACAGCTCAACTACGATGAGGACACCAAGCAGCAACTTCATGCGGTCTATGAAGAACAGTTGCAAATTACCCATGTCGAAGCGGTTAAAAAAGTCGACCAAAATATCAGCGATATTATACGAGCCTTTAGTTCCATTGATCGTAGACTGCGGCGAGTTGACATGTTTCGCGCTCAACTTGAGAACAGAGTCGCGGAAACGGTGCGCTACGTGGATAAAACTCTGCCAGGAATACGTCACCGTATTGCCGGGGTGTTAAGTCGCGCAGGGGCCGAAATAGAGAAAAATCCCGCTTGGTATTCTGAATCCAACGCCCCGTGCCAATTACAATTCAATCGCATGATCTCTAAATCAAGCGCGTGGGTACCAGCGAAGAAGCGTGCGCCGATTGCTGTGGAGGTGTTTGCAGAGAAAAAAATCAGTGCGGCGGCACGGCAGGCCAACGAGCAGATGCGCCAGTTTCAACAGCGGCGCAAAATTTCGCCTGTGGCAATTGGCGAGTACATTGAGCGCCACCTGGGCACCAGTGACAGCATAGAAGCCAATCAGTTCAGTATTCGCAGTGTTGAAGACTACGTGGCCTTTTGCCATATCGTCAACCTGAGATACCTCAAAGGGGGCGCCCACATTGCGGCGCGGTACACCATCACCCGCCACGATCAGCTCATTGAAAACGACATGGTGAAAACGCAAGATTTCACCTTAACGCGAAAGAAGCGATAATCATGGAAAAAGCCGATAAAGACACCCTACGCGTAGCGGCCACTGTTTTGCTTGAAAAACAATTCATCTACCTTTCAAACCAAAATGAGCGCAAGCACTACCTTACTATTGCTGGTGAGACAAGATACTTTGAAAAACTGTTCGAGCAATTAAGCCGCAGCGTGTTTATCGATCGTATCTTGGGTTACGTCGCCTTGCTGCCGAACCCGGGTACCAAAAGTATCAGCCTGAAGCAAGACGAAACTCTGATGCTGTTGTGTTTGCGCCTGATTTATGAAGAAGGGATCGAAAACTTTGCCGCCCATGAAGGGGCTGTTACTACGTCCAGTGACAAGGTGATAGATCGCTTCGCCACCGAAACACGCCTTGAGCAACCCAACTTGACGCGCTTTCGGGAGATCATGGCGCTGTTCAAACGCCACGGTATTGCTGCAGCAAAGAAAGAAAGCGCAGGGAAAAATATGGCAATCACCATCCGTCCCGCGATTCGCCACGTTGTCAACGATGACTACATCGTGCAACTAGAAACAACCTTGGTTACCGAAAATGACGATGATGAATAGAGTCCAGAATGGGGCCTATTGTATTCTGCGCTAGCAGCGCTCACACGAAGAGCATCCGAATTAAACTAAAAAGGAACTCAGCTTGAAATCCTTATCAAAAATAATATTGGTCAACTGGTACTTGCTCGACGGTGTAGAGCTGGAGATCAAAGGCAACACTGCCATCGTCGGTCCTAACGGCTCAGGTAAGTCGTCGATCCTCGATGCGGTACAAACGGTCCTCACTGGCCGCGATCGCAACAAATTGAGTCTGAACGCCGGAGCCAGTGGTAAAGGCAAACGCAGCGTGTACGAATATTGCCTCGGTGTTGTCTCTAACGCCGCAGGTC
>Ga0307990_1001174_pt1 | contig 22370 bp, 12 predicted proteins | sample EllFjometagen129_FD_203168 | JGI IMG/M metagenome (GOLD analysis project Ga0307990, IMG submission 203168) | Marine microbial communities from Ellis Fjord, Antarctic Ocean - #129 | ecosystem: Environmental > Aquatic > Marine > Unclassified | place: Southern Ocean | collected 2014-10-08
GCGTCAATTCGTTAAATTCGCGGTTAAGCAATATTTTAGCTCTCAGCCTTCAACAGTCAACTCTTTTGAAACGCTCTGCGTTACTGGTTAAATAGACCCCTCAGTTCTTCGGGGTGACAGGGTCGGTTCGCAGGGCTGTTTAAGTTGCGGGAGCCAATCAGTGTAGATTAGTAAAAATTAGTGGTTAAAAGCAGTTATTGGTTATTAGTTTCTGGTTGTTGGTTTCTGGTATATTGCGTTCCTGCTAATTTCCTTGATAGCGTTTGGAGACAAACTCGTAACAGCCGGAGTCCACTCTAAAGACTGCTCTGTTCTTGTCCATACGCAGGAATGTCACGCCCCTGGCGTGTGCGCCTGGACGACCACTTTCTGTGATGTCTGTGATGTGACCGGCTGGCACGCGCAGGGTGGCTGTGGTGTTTGGAGGTACAGTCACTGCCCAGGTAAACCTGTTGCCGTCAATTTTCCAGTCGCTGCTGATGCGTCCGTGGATGGAATCGTAATGACCTTTTGCCCAGGTGACACCCTGGCCCAGTTCCGGTGTCATGGAGATTGTCTTATAGCCTACGCCGTCCGTGTCAATACCGAGCATACTTCGGAACATCCACTCGCCGCATGCGCCGTATGCATAGTGATTGAATGAGTTCATGCCCACATCGCCAAAGCCATCCTTCTTGGTGTAGCTGTTCCAGCGTTCCCAGATGGTCGTGGCCCCCTGCTCAATAGAGTAGCCCCACGAGGGATACGTCTTATTTTGAATGAGACGGTACGCCAAATCGCTTCTGCCGATTTCCGTCAATGTCGGCAGAAGAATCGACGCCCCCACAAACCCCACAGAAAGATGAGTGTCCTTGGCCTTAATCCGGTCTGCGAGATGAACTGCAGCCTGCTTGCGCTGCTGATCAGTCAGCAGGTTAAAATGCAAGGCCAGGCAATAGCTGGTCTGGGATTCATCCTGGATCTTGCCGTCTTCCTTCACAAAGGTGGTCTGGAAATGCGTACAGATCTCTTTGAACAGGGCTTCATATTTAGCGGCGTCTTCTGTCTTGCCAAGGGCTGTCGCGATCTCAGCCATTAAACGGGTCGTGTAACCAAAGTAAGCTGCTGAGATGAGTGACTTGGGCGTTTTGGAGCCAATGGCCAGCCAGTCGCCGAATCCCCCGCCCGGGCCGGACAGGCCTTTTGAATGGCAGTAATCGATAAATTTCGCCATGTTGTCATAGTGTGTTTCCACCATTCGAACGTCGCCATAGACTTTATAGATCGTCCAGGGGCATATCACGCCTGCGTCTGCCCAGGCCGGAGACCCGTGGCCATGGAACACTGGGGCCTGCTGGCCAAACGTGCCTGCCTTGTTCTGCGTGTCCATAAGGTCAATATTCCATTTTGTAAAGAACGCCCCAATATCCTGATTGTACGTGCCAGTGCGCACAAAGACCTGCGTGTCACCTGTCCAGCCGAGGCGCTCGTCACGTTGCGGACAATCTGTGGGCACTTCGAGATAGTTACTGCGCTGGCCCCAAATAATATTGCTGTACAGCTGGTTCAGCATGGGATTGGAACATTCAAACGAACTCGTCATGGCTGAATCGGATTGAATGACAATACCGGTGATCGTGTCCGGTGTCGGCTCTTGGCTCAGACCTGTGACCTCGACATAGCGAAAGCCGTGGAATGTGAAGTGCGGCTCCCAGACTTCTTCGCCGTCGCCCTTGAGGATATAGTTGTCAGCAGCACGTGCAGACCGCAGATTCGCAGTATACACGGTGCCGTCTGCATTGAGCATCTCTGCAAACTGCATGGCAACCTTGTCACCCGCCTGGCCCTTGACCTTCAGACGGGCCCAGCCCGAGAAGTTCTGACCCAGATCAAACACGTAGATATCTGGCTTGGGTTCCGTGAGTTTGACAGTGGGCATTTCCTGGGTCGCACGCACAGACACACCAGGGTAGGCCTGGATCAGAGGATTGATCTCAGTGCCCGTATTAACAGCGACCCAACCGGCATCGTCAAAACCGGGGCCATCCCAGCCGAGCATCTCCCTGCGCGCGTCATAGGTCTCGCCCTCAAACATGTCCGACAAAATGATGGGCCCGAACGAGGCCTTCCACGTGGGGTCGGACGCGATGATCTGGCTGGTGCCATCTGTATAGTCAATCTGAAGCTGTGTCAACAGCCTGAGTTTGTCGCCATACTGGTTCTGGTCGAGAATGCTGATATTACCACGAAACCAGCCATCTCCAAGAATCGCGCCCAAGGCGTTGGCACCCTGGCCAAGCATGGACGTGACATCATACGTACGATAATAAATGCGTTTGCGATAATCCGTCCAGCCGGGTGTAAAGTACTCATCGCCCACACGCTCGCCGTTGACCTGCATCTGAACATGGCCCTGGGCCGTCACATACAGAGACGCACGGGATATTTTCTTTGATACATCAAACTCTTTTCTGAGATGCGGACTCGGCAGGTATCGTTTGACCTTGTCCTTCTTGTTGCGAACCGGCAGTGTTGTGATGGCTTCAGGCTCAGGTAACGTATCATACCCGATCCATTGCGCCTGCCAGTCAGTCTCGGCAAGCAGGCCCATGGACCAGCAGGCCGGACGGCTCCACTCAGAGGCTTTTTCGTCTTTATCCCACACCCTGACCTTCCAGAAACACTGCATGCACGAGGCAAGCCGTTTCCCCGCATACGCCACCTGAATGGATTGATCTGATTTGACCCGCCCGGTGTCCCAGAGGTCACCGGCATTCTGATCCAGTATGTTGCGCGAACTGGCCACAAGAATGCGGTAGGCCGTTTGTCTCTGTGTGCGCTGATTGGATTCCATTTTCCAGCTGAGCCGGGGTTCGAGCACATCGATGCCCAGGGGATTTTCCAGGTACTCACACCGCAGGTCACCCGTTTTGATAGGGTCGGCCAAGAAGGCGCGAGCCGCTCTGTCAACGTTTACATAGCTGGCCAGGTCCCGCATTGCAATCACCGCATACCCATTGTCCTTGAGATACGCCATGCATGCCTCAAAATCGGCAGGCTTCGTATTGACCCAGGCGTGTTCCAGATCCGGCACACCGTGGAACGTAAAGATGACGACCTGGCCGGCGATGGCCTGCTTCGCGGCATTGGCAAAGCTGTCCTTGTTTTTCAAGAAGCCATCGTGAACGGCAAATGAGGGTGTATTGAAGGGATTGTCTTGGGTCGGCACATAAGCGCGTTCACCGCCGCCCCTAGCAAACCCGTAGCCCCTGTCCGACAGAACAGAATAGAACGCCTTGTTGAGGCTGTAGCCCGGCCAGCAGAAGGTCGTGGGTTTGGGAATTTGATGGGTCCTGCAGCGGTCTTCAATGGCCTGTAATTGCTCAATGCAGACATCCAGACTCTTGCCCCCGAGACCGGGATGTGTCAGCGTATGGTTGCCGATCTCAAATCCCATGTCATGCAGAGACCGCATCTGATCCCAGCTCATGTATAGGGTCTTGTCACCAAAGTTGTCACCGAATTCACACACATAGAACGTGGCCCCGAATCCGTATTTCTTCAGGATCGGCGCCACAAACGTGGCCTGACTGGCACAGGCGTCATCAAAGGTCAGGACCACCACCTTTTCCGGGATGGGCTTGAGAAGAATCCCATCGCCCTGGCCCAGTGCGACACTGGCGTGCATACAAAAAAGCGTGATCATGGTGACTGCCAGTAGTCTGTTCAATAGTGTCATGTCAATACCCCAAATCCTTATTCCTGAATAGTTTTCCGTGCCCGTGTGATTCTATTTCTCTGACAACAGTTTCTTTCTCACGTGATATTCGCTCCACTGGGTGGGATCGTCTTTGATCCTGTCCCACTGTTCAACAGTCATGAAACCGTACCCAAATGGACGGCGCGCATGATTGCCCTTTTGGGTGTGTTCGTACATATGCGCAGGCGGCTTGACTGGTTTGGCCGGCTCAGGCATCTGATTTCTCCAGGTAGTGTAGCGTTTGTCCATTGCCTTGACGACCTCCGGATATTTCAATGCGATATCAGTGGTTTCACCAGGATCCTCTTCAATGTTATAGAGTCGCCAGCTTGTTTCCTTGCCAAACTTGACAATGCGCCACTGTTTCCATCGCGATGCGCGTGATGTGTAGGTATGCCAGAAATACGCATTGTCAAGGTCAGGCTTCTCTTCGCCGCGAAGCAGCGGCAGAAGATTCTTGCCTTCGCAGTGATCCGGCAATTTTGTTTTTGCCACAGCGGCTGCCGTGGCATAGAAATCCATGGTGCTGGCCATGCCCCTGTATTCTTTGCCCCGAGGCAATGTACCAGACATGGTCAGAATCGTGGGCATTCTAAAGTTACCCTCCCACTGTAGATTAAACCGATTGACTCCCTTTTTACCGCCACGATAAGGCAGCGGCCTGTGACCGGCATCCGGGTCACCGCCATTATCGCTGCTGAACATGATGAGCGTCTCTTCGGCAATACCCATATCATTCAGTTTCTTGCGTATCAAACCGACCTGGTCGTCCAGGGCGAGCAATGTCGCGCGAAGGTACTGCCTGGGTGCATATTTTCCGCTATGGTCAGGATACAGGCGTTTCAGATATTTCACAGGCACTTCGCGGTGTGGCACATGAATCGCAAGCGGCACAAAATACATGAAAAATGGCTTGTTATCATGTCCATGTCGTTCAAGAAAGTCAAGGACATACCCACCCTCAGTCTCGGTCAGGTAGGAACCGTCTATGCTGCGATACGCAGCCCCACCCCCAAACCCTTCCATACCTTCAGCACGCGGCGGATGCATGCCAGCCTCCATGAACCCGCGATCCAGACAGCCCTGATCCCACCTGCCAATGTCCCACTTCTCCAACCCGACAATGCCAGTGGTGTACCCGGCATCGCGAAGTGTCTCAGCCAGCGTGGGTTTGTCGTCCGGAATGGGCACACCGCGCGACAGGCCATATTTCCCGAACCGCTGCGTGTACATGCCCATCATGAGACCTGTACGGCTTGGGCTACAGGGCGCATTGATGGTAAAGGCATTGGTGAGCTTGACGCCGTCACGTGCCAAAGCGTCAATATTCTCCGTGCCCGGATCCGGACACCCAAATGCCCCGACATCCCCCAGGGCCAGGTCATCCATATAGATGATCAGAATGTTCGGCCGTTTTTTGCCGGATCCACGCATACGCGTCCGGGCACAGGATGACAAAAGTGAGGCGCTTGCACAACCTGCGCCGACTTGCATTAAGAACTGACGTCTTGTGATCATCAAATATACCTCACCTTTTTTCTACAAGAAACAGTGTTTTCAGTGTATCCATTTTCAAATGCACCTGCGTACAGCGTATGCCTTCTTCAGTAATAATGCGAGTGTCCACGTCTTCCATGGTCCCGTCATGAGGATTCCAGCATTGCAGGGCCAATTCACCCCGGAGCACAACGTCCATATCCACAGCATCGTCCGTGGAGTTTGCAAAGTAGTAGATATTGCGTCCTGCCTTGACCTTGTGTATATAGGAGAGCATGCCAGAGTGTTTTCCCTTTTGAGGAGGACCACTTCCTGTTTGAGGCAGATGCGTGAAGCACGGAGCCCCAGGTCCAAACCGAACATCCGCCACAGGCAAGGCCAGGGTCAGTGCGTCAGTCAGTGCCTGCGGGTCCTGCTTGAATGCAGGCACAAAATACGCTGCACCACCATTCGCATTGCTGTGTGTCACAATCCTATTGTCTGACAGCGAAGTGTCAGGGGCCATGCCGAAGATGTGCTCGATCGCCTGGCGCACATCGGCGTCGTATCCGAATTCAGCGGACTGGCTGGGCAGCATGGTGGTGCACACGACTTTGCCGCCTGCCTCATAAAAAGCCTTGATCTTCTGAAGGTTGCTCCAGTGAATCACCCGACAGCCCGGCAGGATGAGAATCTTATAGGCCTGATGATTGACCTTGTTTTTTAATCTGAGCAACGGCCCATCGAAGTCGCACCGACTGTTCAATATCTCCGGATGGAGAAAGGTGAAGTCTCGACGGACGCCGCCGGTGAGACTGTCACTCAGCCTGTTAAAATCGCTTTCCGGCGGCACGTACAAACCGGGATGCACATTGCCTTTGACCCTGGGCTGGTCCACTACCGCATCAAGTCTGGCATGGGCCTGCATGGCTGCAACCGGATACAGAACACCAATGTCGACCACGGGACGCCCCCCCTGCAGCAGCAGACTGGCCCGGCCCACCCATTCATTGTAGGCGCCAAGATCCGCCGCAATGGCCGGATTGAAGTCGGAGATCAGCGGCTTGATACGCACTTCTTTGGGGTTGTACCACATCCCATGGGGCAGGAACACATTGGCACCGCGTGCAAAGAGTTCCATGCCATTGCGATAGAGCATATCGGCATCAAAGGTCTCTCTGAAATTGCCGTAGATCTCAACTGAGGTCAGGGGCCGGTCATACAAACAGGACGCAGAACTGGTCAGCTTGAAGCCCGGACGCCCGTGACCGTAGTAGTGGATGGAATCGATCATGGGAATGTCACTGTGTTCGTAGAACTTGATGTGGTCTCCTCCCAGAAAGGTGGGCTGGGGATGGTACTGTCCCATGGCATGGCCTGAAGACTGCACCCCATGGGCCACAGCCCACTGCTGCACCTTGCGGGGAAAACCGTCAGACAGCAGTTCAGCGCGAAATCCAAACAGTGCCACACGCGCCGCAGCCGTGTCTGAGCCAATATCGAACCACAGGGCCGGATAGAGCAGGGCCGGACTGCGGTTGTGTTGCTTCCTGAACTTGGCATTGAATTGTGGCGTCCAGTTGCGACGCGCAGCGTGCCGCAATCCCACATCGTCGAAGAATGTCATCTTGATCGTTGTGCCGAAGTGATCGGCAAAGCGTTCGTAGTACCTGTCGTACGTCAAGGTAAAGAATGCGTCGACCGCCTCGGGGCTAAGATAGTCCACAAAGGGACTGCCATCACTGACACAGGTAAAGATCATCAACTTCCACGCGCCAGTCGGGACCTTCCATCGGACCTCTTTGCCGTCTTGACTGACTGGCATCTCACGCCGTTCGAGCGTATCAACGTTCATGGCCACGGCAGCCATGTGTGTCCCCTGAGGCAGGGTTCGGGACCAGTCACACGGCCCTGTGACATCCGCAGAAACCATATCGAGACGACTGATCAGATGCTCCGGATAGAGCCGCTTTAATCGACCACCGGCCGTGCCACTGGGAAAGCCGATATCATCATAGAATATCACATGCATGCCAAGGGATTTGCAGGTCTCCAGAATGTCCTCGTACCGAGCAAAATAGTCGTCACTCAGGTAATCAGGACGTGTCTGTTTCACAGGCAGAACCGCCACACCTGAAAAGCCACTCTTATCACGTGCGTCCTGAAGCTGGCGCTTGATCTCGCCGGTCTCCAGTGTGCCGTTCATGTGCCAGAGCGGCTGGCTCTTAAACCGCATGGGCGGCTGCTGAAAATCCGTCTCCAGACTGCCTGCTCCGAGCACAGACGATACAGTAAGGCACAGAATGAGGATTACCATATTTCTTGTCATGTTAATTCTTTCGATCGTATTTTGAAGCAAATTTATAACGGCCTGATTCCACACTGAGCACAGCTCTTCCGGCTTCCATCCTCAAGAATGTCACGCCGTCGGCCTCTTGAAGCCGGTGGCCACCTTCTTTGACGCTTTTGAACTCTGTGGCTGGCACATGGACCGTGGCGGTGCTATTGACCGGCACGCTAATATCCCACATAAACGACCCGTTCTCAAGGGTCCAGTGGCTGATAATCTTACCATAGGCGGATTCGGTGCTGCATTTGACCCAATCCACCGTCTTGACCAGTGCCGGTCGCAGGATCACGTGCTTGAAGCCCGGTGATTCCGGATCCCACCGAATGCCGGCCAGACCGCGATAGAACCAACCGCCAATATAAGGAAAACACGAGTGGATCTGGGAGAAGTAGCCGTTCCACTGTTCCCAGCAGGTCGTGGCCCCCTTTTCAACCATATAGCCCCAACCCGGATAGGTGGTCTTATTGACAAACGTATCCACCAGGTCATTGCGATCCATGTCGAGCAGGGTGTCCACCATGAGCTGCGTACCGATCATACCGGTGTTGAGGTGTCCCTTGTCCTGGACCAGGAGTGTTTCAACATATCGCTCGAACACAGCGTTTTTCAATGCATCCGGTGTGACCTGGGTCATCAGGGGGAAGAGCAGATAAGGCTGTTCGCCATTGGCATAGGTGTTGTCGTTAGCATTGAACCAGGTGTCATGAATCTTCTTTTGGGCAATACGCACCTCTTGTTCAAAGGCCTTGACATCATCTGCCTTGTCAAGCAGTCCAGCAATGGTCTGCATGATCTGCAACAGATGAACCCGATAGCAATTGTTAAAGAAACGGCGTGACCTGTCCTCAACCCAGTCCTTCTTGTCCATACCCCTGCGCGGCGGCACCCAATCGCCCAGGTTAGGCCACCGTTCACCCGGGAAGATGTCCTGAAGTATCCCGTCCTCGCAATGGGCATCAAGATAGTCCATATATTTCTTCATATAGGGATACCCCTGTTCGAGCAGCCGGTGGTCATTGTTGAACAGATAGGTCTTCCACGGCACCATGATACACATGGCGCCCCAGGCCGGTCCCCCGCCCGTACCATGCGGACAGGGCGCGGTAAACGGCACAAACCCATCGTCTTTCTGCTCATCCCACCAGTTTTGAGACCACTTGGCGTACAGCGCAGCCGTATCAAAATTGAAGCAACCCGTGTCCATGATGGTCTGCCCGTCCCCATAGCCCAGTCTCTCCCGATGCGGACAGTCCACAGTCTGACCGCCCAGGTTCAGGCAGCGATAGGTCCATCTGACCATGGTATGAATACGGTTGTAGAGTTCATTGGAACAGGTGAATGTGCCTGTTTCAGCCACCTGGGTTTCCACAGGCACGGCTGCCATGTCTGCCTTGTCCGGCACATAGGCCAACCCTTCGATAAGCACATATCGAAACGCATGATAATTGAATACATTGCGGAATTGTTCCTCTTTGGCCCCTGCTGAGATAAATTCATCAAACTGGCCATACACGGCAAATCCCTTTTTCGTCTGCTTGGCACGCCATGCCTCATCTTTCTGGCGACCATCCAGATCCCCATAGTACATGGAGATTTTCTGCCCGGGCTTCAGATTGCGGAATGTCATGTTCATCATGCCTGTGAGATTGGTACCGAAATCAACCAGGATCGTATCCTTGTCCAGCCTCTCCACAGATTGCGGCGTGATCACAGAAAACCCGACATTGCCTGCGCAGGTCTGAGCCGTGCACGGCACCTCTGCCACATCAACCTCTACGACCTGTGTCCAGCCCGTCTTTGTTTTTGCTTTGCGCCACCACTGCTTGTCAATCTGGCGTGCATCCAACTGTTCACCGCCAAATTTGCCCCAGCGCCATTCACCCAGCAGCTTTCGCGCACTCGGTTTGGTCTGCCAGGCCGTATCGGTTGCGATAGTCCGCTCTATGCCATTGCCGGAAAGTTCCAATTGCGCCCGAACCACTGGGCTCTTGTGTTTGACACCGGGCAGTCCCGGTGAATACCAACCGGTTCCCATCCAAATGCCTAAACTGTTGACGCCCTTTTTGAGGTACCCAGCCACATCATAGGTGCGATAGTAACTACGGGTACTGAAATTCGATACTGCAGGGGCAAGCACTTCATCCCCAATCTTTTGACCATTAATATAAAGCTCGAAATAGCCCAGCGGGGCCACATAAATAGTGGCACGTTCCGGCATATCATCAATTCGAAACGATTGCCTAAAAAAAGGAGAGGTTGGAGCCTCGACCGTACCGATCCATTTAAGTGCTTCAAAATCCTTGGCGCGAGTGATGCCCGGCTTCCCTTCGTGGATATATTCCACGACCAACTCCTTGACAATACCCCGGGCTGGGTCCCCGCCGAAGGTTTTGAAATCAACAGTGAGCGGCTTATTCTTGGCTAACTCCTGCTTCACGATCGCGGTGACATCCACGGCCACGCTAGCATCCAGTGTCTGATAGCTTGCCTTCGTGATGGTCACGTCTTTTTCCTTTAATGGAGGCGTCACGCCGATCCATTCTGCCGACCAGTCTTCGGGCTTCATAAGCCCCATGGACCACTCGGCTGGCTCGCTCCACGCCGAGGCATTGCCGTCCTTGTCCCAGACCTTGACCTTCCAGAAGCACTGTATGCGAGACTCAAGCGCCTTGCCGCTGTACCCCACGTGAACGGACTGATCTGACTTGACCTTGCCTGAATCCCAAAGGTCGCCCATGTGCTGGTCCAGCTTTGCCCTGGAACTCGCGACGAGCAGGCGGTAGGCAGTCTGTTTCTGAACGCGTATATCGGATTCGAGCTTCCAGCTAACCCGGGGCCGGGTGACGTCGATGCCCAATGGGTTTGTAAGGTACTCACATCGCAGGTCAGTCACCTTGAGGCTGTCCTTTGCACATACGGCGGTGCAGAGCGATGCCAGTGTGATGAGGGTAAGAACGCGCAGCTTGTTTGCTTTTGTCATATTAATTCCCCTGGTCGTTTTTGCCTATAAATTTGTAATGGCCTGAGCCAATTTCAAAGACCGCCCTGTTGTTTTCCATGTGTGGCATGGTGACACCTTCAGCATCCTGGACAGGCTTGTCGTTGATCGTGACTTTGTCCCACTTTTTGTCCAGTCCCGGCAGGACAACCTCGGCCGTCATATTGGCCGGGATAGTCATAGTCAGCTCGAATGAATCTGTGGCTGAACGTTCAAACTGAGCTGTAATTGTACCGCGTATGGTTGGCAGGCGTGTGCTTGCGTATTTGAGATTACCGGGGCGCGGCTGGATACGGACCTTTCCAAACCCGGGTTCCAGCGTCTCGATGCCCATGAGTTTGCGCGGCAGTATCTGCGCAGGCGCGGAACTCCAGGCGTGCGTCCAACCGCTATTGCCCTTGTATTTGATGTCCCATGCCTCAGTGGTCACTGTGGAGCCCACGGCGATCATGTGCAGCCAGCTGCGGTCGTGCGTGGCTGTCATCAAGTCAAGGGCGGCCTGATCGGCGCCGGCATCGTAAAGCGCCTCAAGCAAATAGACCGTGGGATAAACGCTGCAGGCCATACCGCGCGATATGATATACGCGACAACGCTCTTGCAATGCGCGTCCGGAACCATGCCAAAGGCAAGTGGGAAGAGATTGGCGTGGAAAGAGACATGAGCAGACCCGATGCCGTCTACATAAACGCCACGATCCGGATTGAACATCTTTCCATTGACTGCTGTGAGCACTCGGGCGGCCCTGCGGCGATAAAACTCAGCATCCCCCCCCTTGTGCAGAGCATCTGCTATCTTCGCCATAAGCACCAGAGACCTGTAATGAAAAGCGTTGACCACGGTGTTATACTCACGAAATTCGTAGTGGTCCCTCTCACCGGCCGGCCAATCCACGATATCCCTGAAATTCTTGTTATTCAGGTGGATGGATTTTCGGAAGGGCTCGGTTGCCTTGCCAGTCAGCGTGCTGATTAGACCGTCATCGCCGGCGAGCGCCAACAGCGTCTTCGGCTTGATATCCTCGTAGTAGCGTTCGATAGTCCTCTTGTTGCCCGTGTGAAGATAGTCGGCCCAGACCATGAAGATACTGTGAGATATCCATTCTGTCGGCCAGGAAGCATGAAATATTTGATTTTCGGTGCTGTAACGCGCCGTCGCAAACGCACGGTCGGTCGCGTAATGGCTCATCTGGCGAATATAACTGTCGGCCTCGTACATCATGCGTTCACGCTGGCTGGCTGCGTAATCGCCGTTGAACGTGTTAACCTTTACGGAATACTTGCAGAGTTCATACACCCTGTTAAGATCGCTGTTGGATGATGAGAAAGATGCAGCCTCATCATCGAAATCCACCCACAGTCTATTTTGAATCGCGTTCTCTACGATAATTTCTTCACCCACCGGCATCAGTTCACAATACCGAAACGGAATCACCTCGGGCATCATCTTCGGCATGGTCTGACTGTGCGGATAATGCGCCTTGAAGCGGGGGAAGTTCAGAGTGTACGTATGTTTGCCAGGGCGAATCTTCATGGCCGTGTTCTTGTAGATGATACCGCCGCCCGGTTGCGTATCGACTGTTGTACCCTTGTTTTTTTCACCGACGGCCACCTGAATTGTATGCTCGGTCACCCCGGTCTTGGCAGGTGTCCAGTCGATCGTCACCTGAAATGTCGCAAAAGCAGCCTGGCCAAAATCAACGAACCAGGACCCCTCAGAATTTGATACCATGCGCCTTGGCGAGAATTCATGAAAGTTAACCGGCACGCGGTTTTCAAAGGTCCAGTTCTTTTTTCCAGCCTCATCAACAAGTTCGACCCACCGGCTTTCTCCGGGCCAATTCTTGCCAGTACGATCGAATTGACCCGTATTGAAACGCTGGGGTACGCTGAATTGAGAGGTTCTATCTTGCTTGTTCCAGGTACGAACAGCCCACCAATACGACCTGTACGGTGAAAGGGGCTTGCCACTGTAAAGCACATTAATGGATTCAGGTGAAACAACCTTCCCCGAATCCCACATGTTGGCCTTCTGTTTTTTCAATAACTCCGAAGAGGATGCGACAAGAATGCGATAAGCAGTTTGGCGATCACCCTGCACTGTGGAATTAACGATCCAACCGAAGTCTGGCCGTGACTCTGTAATCACACACGTCTCCGGCTCGGTCAGCAGATTACAAAGCAGACCCGAGGGCGCGTCCATGGTTTGTGCAGACACAGGGGATAATGGTGCCATCCCACACGAGGCTATCATAGCCAAGCTTACAAGTATCAGTTGGTGACTCATGTTGACTTCCTTCCAGCGCTTCAAATATCACACAGCCTCATCTAATTTTCACCGCGCGTGCGGTTTTGGGGCATGACCAGCCCCAACAACCCTGACGGGTTCAGATCCAGCCACGCCAGACCGATGTGCCGCTTCATGTGGCTGGTGCTATCCCCTCCAGGCGCATCGTAGAATAGTGCCAACCGCTCACCCACCTGAACCACAGACGGAAGACCAATGCACTTATGTGACCAGGTACAATTTTCACCGTCAAGAACAGCCGCTTTGTTCGCCGGATCCCACTTGTTCAAGTCCTTGCTCCAGTAGACCCAGATGGCATCTGTGTATTCGCCTTTATCAATGCCAATATGATTGGTAAACAGAAACCAGGTCTCATTGCTTTTTTCATAGTATAGTGTGGAGTTTTCGATTTGCTCTTCAATAGGCACCATGGGCTTGGGATCGACTGTCCACACCCCGTCAAGATCCTTGGTCCGTGCAATACCCAGTGTGCGCTGGACACAGGGATTCCCTGGCTTACGCGTTGTGGCACTGAAGAACTGGAGATATTCGTCACCGTGCCTGATGACCTGGCCAGGGCTGGCTGTGATGGAATAGTAGGTATCAGGTTTGGTGCGAAATGGTACGACGTCCTTTTGCTTAGTCCATGGGCCTGCGCCACTGTTTCCCTTGGCTTTCATTGTGAGATAGGGGAAAGACGGCACCAGGTCAGGCGCGTTGCTGACATTGGGCGTTCCGAGGTAGAACATGTGCCACTGATTTCCGTCTTTGTATGTCACGCCATAGCAAGCACCTGCCGAGTCATCTTCACCCGGTTTACCAAAATCGAGTATCGGCCCCTTCTTCTCCCACGTCATGAGGTCTTTGCTCACCGCAAGGGAACAAAGCCATCCTTTCGGTCCTGCTGCGTCATAGTGCATGTTGTAGGTTCCATTGCTTTCGAACACCCACACATCACGGGCACCCAGCATATCGCATTGACCCGGCCCATCACCGTAACGAAGTACAATGCCGTGATCCTTCGCATCCATTCTCAGGATCGCCGCAGGTCGACCGTCACTGTATTTGGACTTGGCCGGGGCCTTGAATGTCTTGAAATCAAGCACATGACGTTCGTGCTCGCCGTAACGTACGTCGGCCAGTGTGGGCTCGGGCACGTCTGGTTCACTCATTGTTATCGCGGCCGTGGCATGCCAGGGATACATGATCTTTGCGCAAAAGCCAGTGCTGCAAAAGCTCAGTATGAAGAAACAGATTAAAGCGAGTTTGTTCTTTCTATGTGTCATGATTCTATATTTCCATGTCTTTCACAAGAAAACTATTTAAGTCTACCAGATCAGGGCCATGCACGTACTGTCTTTCATTGGAATACCACAGCCTGCTGAGTCTGAAATTGTTGAAGCCCGGATATTGGGTCTTGACCATGAAGGTATAGATCCTTCGTCTCATCATGTCAGCGATCTGAGCGTAGGCTGGATCTTCAAGGAGGTTGGTCATCTCATGCGAGTCCCTGGCCAGATCGTACAGCTCATCTTTGTTGCTGCAGGTATAGCCATAGGCATTTTCAAATACCTGTCCTATTGTCTTCTTGATCATGAGACCAATTTAGATGAAGCACTGGGATTTGTCAATTGAATGTAATTAAGGACAGGTCTAATCTTCTTTGCGCGTCTTTCGCCATAGCGTGGCCGTGCTGATTCCCAGGATCTTGGCAGCTCGCCCCCGGTTGTTGCCGGTGAATTCTAGTACGGCCTGTATGTGCTCCTGCTCAAGATCGGCCAGACTACGTTTGACCCTGGGTTCTGCCGCGTGAGCCATCTCCCCATGGATGATACTCGGTGGTAAGGACGCCGGCAAAATGAGTCCTGCTTGTGACATAACTGCTGATCGCTCAAGAACGTTCTCCAGTTCTCGAACATTGCCGGGCCAGGCATAATGGATCAAATAATCCAGGCTGGTGGCATCAAGTCGTAGATTGGGCATGTTCAGTTTTCGAGAGAGCCGTTTGATAAAGAACCGGGCCAAAGGCAGGAGGTCCTCTGTTCTATCACGCAGCGCAGGGACTTGTATCTCAAAGACTCTCAACCGATAGTATAGATCCTCCCTGAAGGTCCCGTGGACAATGGCTTCGGAGAGATCACGATTCGTCGCAGCCATGATGCGAACATCAATACGGCGTGGCACGCTTTCGCCGACACGCGTGATTTCCCGTTCCTGCAGGACGCGAAGGAGTTTGACCTGTATGGCGGCTGAGATATCTCCAATTTCATCCAGGAATATCGTACCCCTATTGGCCTGCTCAAAAATACCGACGCGATCTTTGATCGCACCAGTAAAGGCTCCAGCCTTGTGTCCAAATAGCTCGCTTTCCAGAAGCGTTTCCGGCAGTGCACTACAGTTAACAGCCAAGAATTCGCGTTTGGCACGCGCGGACTGGCCGTGGGTGTAGCGTGCAATGACCTCTTTGCCAGTCCCGCTTTCACCGGTAATCAAGACAGACGTATCAAAGGGGGCGACGCGATTCGCCAGGTCCAGGACATGTTGAAACGGCTTGCTGTGGACTTCAGCAAGAGAAGCAGAGTGCTTGTATTCCAGTTGATGCAGTCGTTTCCTCTGTCGGCTTATCTCGCGTGTTTTTGATTTCAATTCCCGAGTCAGGCCCAGGATCTCGCTTTGGATGTCTTCCAATGCTTGAAAATGGCTCATGTCTGGATTCCCATCTTCGGTCCAGGAAAGCGCATCCTTACCGATGGCAGTACAGACCCGGTCGCCCTTGGCACGGCATTTCTCTTCCACAAAGTAGATGTCCCTGCCAAAACAGAAGCTGCTGTATCCACTGGCATACCCCGTGAGCATCCAACAGATCGGCTGATCGCTGTGCCCCAGCGTGAGTTTGTGCTCCTCTGCTTCACCGGAGTCACGCCAAACCACCTCCATGTGAAAACGTTCGGTCGTGTGATCCATCTTGAGAGACTTGACCGTACAGTGGGTGACACCCTGGAGCGTGTGCATCTTGGGACCGGCCAGAAGCCACTCTTTGGGACTGTCCCAGGTGAATATACGTTTCATGGCTGCCGCGTCCGCCTGGCCCCAGTAGTAGCCAAAGCGGGTAAAAATACGTTGCGTGCGGTCCGACCCCAAAGTATCGAGCAAATCGCCACGCAGCCGGGCAAAAGCATGCACCGAGTGTACAACCAGACGACGGCCGTACAGACTGATCTTTCCCTGTGAAAAATCAATGATTTCTTCCAGTTTAAGATCTTCTGCTTTCATGGTATATCTTTCAATATGAATTACACGTATTTCACTTTGAAATTATACCTTATTATTGAAACAACGCAACTAAAAACCACAAACCATTTAACTAAAAACACTTAAGCACACAAACGTGCGTTGGCACAGAGGTTGCATAACAATGAACTGTCATTGAATCAGAAAACAAGGGTCTATCACAGCAAATCAAGGAGATGTGTTATGTATGACATTTTGAAACGAAAGAGTACTGGCCTCAAAAGAGAGCTTGTTGACTTTGCCCAACAACTCGTGCGTCAACCAAGTCCAAGCCTGAAAGAGCGGGAGGTGGGTCGACTTATCCACGAACAAATGGAGCACCTGGGGTACGACAACGTGATTCAAGATGACAGCGGAAATGTCCTGGGCATCCTGTTTTCAAAACGCCCAGGCCCGACACTGCTTTTGAATTGCCATATGGATACGGTCCAGCCGGGCGATCTGAGTCAATGGACCGAGGATCCCTTTTCAGCGAACATCAAGGACGGCAAGCTGTATGGATGCGGTGCGAGTGACTGCAAAGGAGGACTCGCAGCTCAGGTTTTTTCAGGGGCCCTGCTCAAGCGTAGTATGCTGCCTTTTCAAGGCAACTTGATTGTCGCTGCCACAGTGGGCCAGGAACAGGGAGGCAATGTAGGGATACAGAATCTCATGGCACGGACACTCCCGGAATTGGAGCTCAGCCCGACCTATGCGATTCTTGGCGAACCCACGAATCTGGGATTGTATTACGGTCATGATGGCTGGCTTGAAATGGACATCCACGTGGAGGGATCGAATGCCTATGACGTCAATGACGCGGCCAAGACAATCTTCGAGGCATTTGACAGTCACTCCGGAACCCATGGTGATCAGCATGGCCCAGATCAGTGGCTGATAAAATCACCGCTTTATGAGTCCGGGGATGACTGTGGACATGCCACCATTGAAATGAATCATCGTTTCCATCACTCACAGGAACCCACCACCGTGATTGAGCTTGTCAAACACCAGGCAACCCTGGCGGCCCAGGTCGTGGGCAATGTCGCCGTGAACGTAGTGGCCCGTCAGGAAACCCTGCAGACCTACACCGGTACCCGCACTGTGGTCAAGAAAATCACGCATGCCTGGGAAATTGATCCTTTCTGTACACTAATGGAGCGTTCACGCCATGCACTGGAAGCTGCAGGGTGCCAAACCAGAGCATCCAAATGGCGTCTTGGACGCGCAGGCATGGCAACGGCCGGAGGATTTCTAACCCAGGAGTATCAGATCCCCACCATTGGTTACGGCCCCGGCCATGAGGACGTCATCCACGGTCCCAACGAATTTGTGGATATCAAGAACATCACCGAAGCGGTCTATGGCACAACGGCGATCATTCACAGCTTAATTGGCATACCTGTGTTCGGCTGGACATCTGACGAAATCTAAATAAGAACCCGCTGGGAGATATCACCATGAATGTTTTGGTTTTTAATTGCGGGAGTTCCTCTTTAAAGTACAAGCTGCTCAAGATGCCCGAGCAGCTTGAGTTGGCAGGCGGCGAAGCGCAACGTGTGGGACCTGTGACATCCCAGCCTGCCTGCATCATTCACCGCGTTAACGGGCAGTCAACCTCACGAGAAATCCCCATGCCGAATCATGCGGTTGCCTTTAAAGAGGTAATGACGCTGCTAAGGCAAACGCCGGACTTTGAGCCCGATGTCGTCGGACATCGAATGGCTCACGGAGGCACAGTGTGGAAGCATCATACGCGGGTCAATACAGAGACCCTGGAGCATCTGCAGGAAACCAAACAACTGGCGCCACTACACAATCCGCCGGCCATTTCATTGGTTGAGGCCTGTTCGAATCAATATCCCGCTTTACCACAGATCTTGATCTTCGATACGGCCTATCACTCAAGCATTCCCGAGTACGCAAAAACCTATGCTCTGCCGCGCTTCATGCGAGAGGATCTGGGGATCAGGAAATACGGATTTCATGGCACCAGTCATCGCTATGTGGCCCAGGAGACAGCCAGGTTGATGGGCATTGACTTCAAAACGTTCAATGCCGTGAGTTGCCACCTGGGAAGCGGTGGAGCAAGTCTGTGTGCCATTGTATGCGGCAAGAGCCTCGACAACACCATGGGACACTCCCCATTACAGGGCTTGATCATGAGCACACGCAGCGGCGATCTGGATGCGACGGTCGTGATGCGAATGCTCAGGCATCAAGAAGGTAATTCCCAATCGGTGACCAAACTCTTGAATACCCAAAGCGGGGTATTGGGGATGTCAGGCTACACCGCAGACATCCGTGATGTGGTCAAGAGTCTTTCCCAACCGACTTCTGATGCGTCACTCAGTCATGCCCTGGATATGTATACCTGGCGAACCAAGAAATACCTGGGCAGCTATCTCCTGGCAGTGGCCGCCCATGCGGGCAAACCAGCTGATGCGATCATCTTGACCGATACCATTGGTGAGACCATGCCGTCCATACGATGGCAGCTCTGTGTTGACATACAGTGCTTTGGTGTGACTGTGGATCGCGATCTCAACCAGACGGCCGCCCCCCTGCCACACATGATAGCCACAGCGGATAGTCCCATCAAGGTCTGGGTAATCCAGACCAATGAAGAACTGGCCATTGCCAACCACGCTTATGCCCTCATGGCAAAACCATCCAATCCAGCAAAGGAGGGGGCTCTATGAATACCTTGATACTGGAACCTACACTGAGAGACTTGGACTACAGTCTTTACAACGACGAAGATCGGGCTTTGGTCCTTGACCGCAGGCGTGATCACAAGGTGGGACTCATGGACCAGGCGCAGGCCTGGCAACAGACTCTATATCGTATCCTTCACCAGTGTCAACAGGCCAAAGGCACGGATCCCATCCACCGAATCGCCTTGACAGTGGCCTTTGGCGCCGATTGCTTTAACACCGCTGTGGCGTTCAATCCTAAAGTCTTCCAAAAGCTTGAACGCCTAGTCCCCCAAGCCCCTCTACACCTGCCCGGTGTGTTGCAGCTGTGCCGTTGTTGTCAGACAGTCTTCCCTGATATCCCCCTTGTCCTGGTCTTCGAAACGGCCTTTTTCGTGGGAATGCCCGAGCGGGAACGCCGTTATGCCATCCCTTCTGACATGGTTGACACCATGAAGATCACACGCTACGGATACCAGGGAATCTATCACGAGGCCGCCTGTGCCATGGCGTCTCAGGAGCTCAGGAAACAAGCGGGCCAGGGTCGGTCTCGACTCATCTCCCTCTGTTTGGAACCCATATCCGAACTTGTCGCTGTCAAGGCCCATCGTGTACTCATGACCACTGGGGGCGCCACACCACTGGAAGGCATTCTCGGCGAAACAAGCTGCGGCACAGTGGATCCGAGTATCGTGTTGACCCTGTCGGAAAAACTGGGGTGGGGTCCGGAAAAGATCAACACCGTCTTGACCCGAGAGAGTGGCCTGCGGGGCCTCACAGGCAAGGCAAGCACCCTGGAAACGGTGCTAACCAGTGAAGCCACGACGTGTCAACTGGCCGCACAGATCTATCAGTATCGTCTCCTTAATGCCTGTGGCGCAGGGATCGCCGCCTTGGGTGGACTGGATGCCCTGGTGTTTTCCGGGCGATACGCCACCCTGGGGCATCGTTTGGGGCCCTATCTAACGGAGAAAATCGACCTGGCTTTGGCTTCACAAAATGACTCAATCCCCTTTTATATTCTACGTGAATCAAAAGCACTATCCATTGCCAGCAGAATTGGTAAACTGGGACTGGAGCAGATGACAGGAGCATCATAAGACCCTCGTGCTATCCGAAACGCTCTACGAGAATGTCAGGGCCACTGTCACAAGCTCACCCCAGCCCCATATCCAGATCGGTTTGTCACGCTGGATGATCATGTGGGACTGAAATAGATTAAGTGAAAACCGAACCATTTCATTTAGCAAGCCCTACTTCGATTTCTCCAAGTGTCCATTCAGGAAACGTTGCTTGATCGCGTTCTCCCTATCATCGGGCAAATGGCCCTCGCGCAGCAGATGAGGCGTTATAAAGAGGACAAGTTCAGTTTTGGTGCTTGTATTGGTTCGGCTGCGAAAGACACGCCCGACAATAGGCAGATCTCCCAACAACGGAATTTTGCGCCGCCTTGTGGTCTCCTGATCGAGAGTCAGGCCGCCAATAACAATGGTTTCGCCGTCCCGAACGCGCACCGTGGTCTCGACGTTTCGACTGCTGAGCCTGGGAATACCGGTCTCTGAATCGATGCTCACGATGTTGCTGACCTCGGCCTCAATGTCCGTGGTGATCTCGTTGTTGCCGCCTGTCCAGGGGATGACCCGTAGACGCACGCCCACAGGCACGGTCAGAATGCGTTCCTGCTGCTGACCGTACTGTAGGAAACTCACCTGCACAAAACGCTGGGCCCCGATGAAGATCTCGGCCAGTTGTCCATTGACTACCGCCATCTGCGGCCGGGCCTTGATCTCGGCCTTGCCCTTTTCCAACATCGCATTGAGGCGCACGGACAAATCCTGCGTGGGCACAGTCGCTTCGTAGTACTGCCCCCCCTCGACAAAGTCTTCGGAACTCAGGGAACGATAGCTCAGATCACCGGTGGTCGTATCGCCCGCAATATCGTTGTGCATGTCTCGATACCGTGCGGAGAGCCCCAAATTGAAGTCCTCAGTGGTCGTCACCTCCACGGCGACCGCCTCTATCATGATCTGCGGAGGGGCCACATCGGTCTTGCCGAGATCCGTGCCAATCTTGTCCAGCATTTGTCGGGGCGCTGTCACCACCACGGCATTCTGCTCCTCGTTGACGTGCAGATAGCTGTACAAAAAAGTGGGCAGCAGCCCAGAGGCGTTCTGGGCCTGGAGGTATCGCATAGGAAACGAGCGTGTCCCGCTACGGTTGTACGTGGCTAAAGAAGCGGGCAGGCCGGCACTGATCATGTATACCTCTCCCACCTTCTCCAGGGCCAGTCCATAGGCGCTAGCAATGGCCCTGATGACCGTATCAACCGGCATCTTGGGCAGGCTCAGGCTCATGCGTTCAAGGTACACCCCAATCTCGTCATCCACCGCTATTTCAGCGCCGCTCTCCCAAGCAATGGCCCCCATGACCTGGTGGATGTCGCCATTCACCGCATGCACGCTGAGCAGTCCCTGCTCGAACGTCACCACACATTGTTGGCCCCCGTTTTCCTGAGACGCAGCCACACGCTCCCCATGGCCCACACGCTCAATCGTACGGTCACTGTTCACGGTAATGATGAGTGCCTGTTTGTCACGGCTCAGATCCACGTCAAAGGCACTGGCTTCCGTGAGGGTGGCAGCAATATCCAACCCGATACCCTCCTCTGCATTCTGGGGCACAGAAATCTCCACGTGACTGAGGGGCGTCTCGTTGACGGGAATAAAATTCTTGTCAATCTTGGATCGGGCGTTTTCCAGTCGCAAGGCAATACGCATGACCTTGTCGTACCGCTTGTTATACATCTCACGCGGATACTCCCACTCCAGGACACCGTCGGCCACCACGGTCACCTGCACCCCATTGGGCATGGCCTTGACCTGTATGTCGGTGACATTGCAGTATACCAAGGCCCAGCAAGCGCGCGGGGCAAAGCCAACCAGACACCCCACAATCAATAGCGTATTCAGCAGGCCTGTCAAATATGATTCAAAAATAGATGGCAGTGTTTTTCTCATGGGTCAGAACGGACCTCCAATGTACTTTGCGTAGGTTCAGAATCCCAGTCCGGTGCCATAGACGCTGTGGGAAGGTCGGTAGGCAACCTGCGTCGGGGCACATCCTGGGCGTTGTTAGCAATGCGCAGCGTCAAGAACACGGCCAGGGATCGTTCGTCGTCTGCCTTGCCGTGGGACCGGAAAGGTTCCCCTGCGTAGGGCAACTCTCCCAACCCGGGAACCTGGGTCAGGCGGGTCGTGTTTTCCGAGAACGCAAGTCCGCCAATGTAGACGGTCTCGCCATGGGCCAGTTGAAGACGTGACCGTATATAACGCGTGGCCACGCTGGGCAGGCCTTCCGGGCTGACGCTGGTAATGCTGTTGGCGCGCAGGTAGAAGTGGGACAGAATGACATTGTCACCACCCGTGTGAAACCATCCGGAGAGGCGGACACCGACCTCGGCCCGCTGCAACGTAACCTCTTGGCGACGGTTCCCTCTCGGCGTCGTTTTGTAGGGAAAATACTGCAAGGCCCCCCCGAATAGGCGCGCATACTGGCCG
>Ga0307990_1001175_pt1 | contig 22349 bp, 19 predicted proteins | sample EllFjometagen129_FD_203168 | JGI IMG/M metagenome (GOLD analysis project Ga0307990, IMG submission 203168) | Marine microbial communities from Ellis Fjord, Antarctic Ocean - #129 | ecosystem: Environmental > Aquatic > Marine > Unclassified | place: Southern Ocean | collected 2014-10-08
TCGCTGAATGATATTATCCGCATCCCGCAATCTAACTCCAAGTTCCATTTTACAATCCACGGCAAAATCACGATTAACGACTTCGAGGTTTGCCTCATTTATCAACCGACTCACCTGATCCATGATTGGATAATCAAAGCGGATTTTAAAATATCTCATCTGATAATGTATTTCAATATTCGCCGAGCTCAAGGCTTCATAAGCAGCTGTTTTATAGGCATTAATCAATCCTGGCACACCTAGTTTGGTTCCACCGAAATATCTCACAACCACAACCAACACATTGGTTAATTCAAAGGATCGAATTTGTCCCAAAACGGGTGCTCCACTTGAATTTGCAGGCTCACCATCATCACTTGCTCGATAATTTTTCCTATCAGCACCCAAAACAAATGCATAAACATGATGTCTGGCATCGTGGTATGATTTTCGTAATTCGTCCTGATAAAATTTTACCTCTTCGTCGGTTTTTACAGGGAACGCAAAGGCATGAAACTTACTGCCTCGGTCTTTAAAATAACCATCGGATTTTGTTTTTATGCTTTTGTATATATCGCTATTATCACTCATTATTTCGTAATATACAATACTGCAATTGCCACAATACAGACAATCAGGCCAATCCAGTTCAAGCGAGTTAATCGCTCCTTGAAAAAGACATAACCGATTAAGGCTGACAAGGCAATGATCCCAATATTATTAATTCCAAAAATAACGGAACTATCAAACACTTTTGAATTCAGAGCTCTAATTAAGAAATAAATGGAGCCGTAATTAACAATACCCAAGCCTGTACCCAAAAGGATAAGTCGTGGGTTTTTAAATGCTTTGAACGTTTTTGGTTTTGATAACATAATGAGTACCCCAACTAAAAATGAAACAGAGAATAATAGTGCTGTAAACACTCCGGAAATTTCGTCACTGATATGGGTTTCTTGGGCAAATTTCACAAGAGAATCCACACATCCCATACCAATAAACAGGATGATAGGCACCCAAAATTGTTTGCTGATTTTTCCGTCTTTTCGTTTTTTATACACAGCCAAAACCAAACCCACTAAAGCTAAAACTAAACCAAAGACTTTAATGTTAGTAACCGGTTCTCCAAAATAAATAATTGAAAACAGAATGGGGATTACAACTGACATTTTGCTTGCCAGTGTTGTCAGCGACATTCCACTTACGGTAGAAGAATAGCCAATGACAAAAAACATGAGAATAAATAAGACCCCAATTATTATTGCCAGTGGTGCCCATGATGCTTGAAATATTTCTGTTACCAATGAACGATTTGGAGAGATTGCAAAGCCTAATAATCCGGCAACCAAATAATTAATAACAATACCATTTAAGTTTGGCAATTTATATTTATCAAGCAACTTAAAAAAGACAAAGATTCCTGTTGCTGACAAGATAGTTAATAGTACCCAAATCATAATTTTTCAATTCATTAAACAGCAAAGATAATAAAACCGTAAAACCGCAAGTTATCAAAAAAAAAGAGACCGAAGCCTCTTTAATATTTTTCACATTTTCAACTTCTTATCAATTTCTTCAATGTAAGATTTAAATCGTTTATCTGTATCCATAAGATTATTGACGGTTTTGCAGGCATGTAAAACTGTAGCATGGTCTTTTCCCCCGATATTTGCACCAATTGATGCGAGGGATGATTTTGTCATACTTTTTGCGAAATACATTGCAATTTGTCTAGCCTGAACAACTTCACGTTTTCTGGTTTTGGAAATCAGCTTTTCAACACTCATATTAAAATAATTACAGACGACCTTTTGAATGTAATCAATGGAAATTTCGCGTCGTGAATTTTTCACGAGCTTATCAATCATTTGCTTAGCAAGCTCCAGTGTAATTTCTTTCCGATTAAGCGTTGATTGAGCGAGAATTGATATCAAAGCGCCTTCGAGTTCCCGAATATTTGATGTAATATGTGAAGCAATATACTCCAGTACTTCGTCGTCAATAGAAATTCCATCCTGATAGGATTTCTTTTTCAGGATTTCGATACGAGTTTTAAAATCAGGTTCCTGAACATCTGCTGAGAGTCCCCATTTAAAACGGCTCAACAAGCGCTCATCCAACCCTTGTAATTCAACGGGTGATTTATCAGATGTAAGAATTACCTGTTTGCCTAATTGATGCAAATGATTAAAAATGTGGAAGAAGACATCCTGAGTTCCGGTTTTTGTTGCAAAGTATTGGACATCATCCACGATAAGAACATCAATCATTTGATAAAAATGCACAAAATCATTCCGATTATTTTTGCGTATTGCTTCAGCGTATTGGGTTTGAAATCGAGATGAATCGACATAAAGCACAATTTTCTCTGGGAGGTGTCTTTTCACTTCGATGCCGATTGCTTGCGCCAAATGTGTCTTACCAAGCCCATTTGCACCATAAACAAAAAGCGGATTAAAGGCGGTACCTCCGGGGTTACTTGCAACTGCGTACCCTGCAGATCTGGCGAGCCGGTTACACTCCCCTTCAACAAAATTATCGAATGAATTTTCGGGTTTGAGTTGTGGGTCAACATGCATTTTTTTCAATCCGGGAATAATGAACGGATTTTTAATGGATGCAGTTTCCTTATCAACAGGCAGATGCAGTGGCCGATTATATAAATTTGGTTTCCCACTAGTCGGCATTTTAACGGTGTAAGCTTGCTTATTGTACCCGTTATCACCCATCACTACGTGGTATTCCAGCTTTACTCTTGCTCCAATTACTTTTGTCAATGTCTTGCGCAGCAAATCAATATATTGCTCCTCAAGAAATTCATAAAAGAATGTACTCGGAACCTGAATCGTCAACACGTCATCATCCAACTTCAAAGGCACAATCGGCTCAAACCATGTGCGATAGCTTGCCTTCGACACATTATCTTTGATAATTTGGAGGCATTCCTTCCATGCTATTTCAACAGTTTTTACCATATAATAAATCTCATTTATATCATTCGTTACTCAAGGTTTTCAACAGCAAATTGTGAAAAATATTTTCTTTGACAAATGTAATTCACGCAAAAAACTATTCAAAACACATTTATTTTATTTACAGAACTTTAAGGACGAAAAAAACGTTACAGATCCTTAGTCAATCATTTTCAAATACGAACTGTCTTTTTTTATTTCGAACTCTCACCACCTTTTCATTTCCGAAAAAGTTATTAAAAGTACGATTTTTTTACCGAGTGACAAAACCCGATTCCGATTTTCCCCCAATTTAAATTTATTTTAAAAAATGGGATCGAGATGTGATTCTCGTTTGTCAGACTTATTAACAATTTAATCGTTTGAATTGTTAATAATTACGATTTTTTACTACTTTTAAATCAGCTTATTTAGTTTCAATAAAAATTACCAAAAGAATCAATGAGCTCATCATTAAATAGCTTCAAAGGATAGTTTACACGTGGATTTACGAGGAAATTAAAATAAAAAACCACACAAAATTCACAAAAACATTAAAGTAAAAGCCTAAACGCTTTGAATGAAAGCAAATAAACGTTTTAAAATGTTAATAAGCTCAATTTCATTCCTCAGATTTTCTTAAATGATTCGCTATATTTGTCAAGTAGAACGTCAAAAAAATGTCATAGTAAATGAATATTTGTGTGTTTTGTGGTTCAAGTGAAGATTTGGATGCCAGCTATTATAAACTTGCAAAGCGTTGTGGGGAAGTTATCGGAAAATCCGGACATAACCTGATATATGGCGCCGGTAAAATTGGATTAATGGGTCGTCTCGCTCAAAGTACTCGTGATAATGGAGGTAAAAGCATAGGCATTATACCTGAAAAACTCAGAATTGAAGGTGTTGTTTCAGATGTGGATAATGAGCAAATCATCACGCCCGACATGAAAACCAGAAAAGATGTAATGCGCAACCGCTCAGAAGCATTTTTGGCTTTACCCGGCGGATTTGGAACGATGGAAGAGCTGCTTGAAGTAATTACTTTAAAACAATTACAATATCACAACAAATCCATTGTGATATTAAATGGTAATGGATTTTTTGACGAGATGCTTGTATTTTTTGAACGCATGTACAAAGAAAACTTTGCCAATGCATCATACAGGAAATTATATCAGGTTGAAAACAATCCCGAACAGGCAATTTCCGCGATTGAAAACTACAAACACGAGCACATTTATGACAAGTACTTAAAAGCCTGATGCCGAATTTATTTGACCATATCACCAAAAGATATTCAGTTTCGTCACCGGATAAATCATGCTTGCATTTGATTACAACAGATAATGCAATCGAAAAATTTGAATTATGGTTAAGTCAGCAAAATATTTGCAGACAAAGCCAAAAACGGCTGCTGTACATTTTTATTGAATTAGCACAGAATATCAGTAAACATTGCTCAGACACCAAAAATCTCATGATTAGTGTTCAAAAAAATAACAACAACCAATTCGCTCAATACCAGTTAAATTTCTTGAATGAAATTAACGAGATCGATCAAACCCGAATAATAACTGAATTTTCAATCATCGAAAAACTTAATCCGGCAGAAATAAAACAAACAATAAAGCAGCGCATTCAAAGCAATGGAAAAGGAACCGGGCTATTAAGCATTAAGCAAAAAAGCGATGATGGGCCGGAATACCATATTATACCATGGCAAAACAAAACTTATTTACTTATTAAAACAGGAATTCATGTTTAAAATAAAAGCATCAAGTAACAGCCCGGCAGTAAACTTCGATTCATCTTCAAATTGTTTAAGCATTATCGGGCGTTCCATTCAGGAGAACCCCCAGGCATGGTATGCTGATTTATGGTCGAAAATTGAAGCGGAAATAAATATGGGATCCATTATGAAACTCCGGTTAGCGTTCGAATACTTTAATACAGCATCAGCAAAGCAAATATATCGTTTGCTTCAGCAATTTCGTGAAAATACGAACGAATTAGAAATTATTTGGGTTTATGAAACTGATGATGAGGACATGAAAGAAGCCGGCGAAGATTATCAAGAAATGTTAGAAAGTCATTTTACGTTTGAAATATTGGATTAATCAATTCCTCGCTCGTTAAACAGAACGTAACCGAAATGAAATAAGAAAAACCATTTATTTCTTTCTTCATCATAATAATTAATACTGAAAGAAACCGGACCCACTGGAGTATGAAAAACCAAGTTTGCATTTGCAATAAAGTGAATATTTGCTTGATTTGACTCATAATATGGAATAAACACCTGTGGCTCAGATTCCTCGAAATTTATTTCCCAAAATGGGATAAAGGAATATCCCTCCACTCTTAAACTTAGATTATCAGTAAAACTCACAATTTGCTTCACGCCAAAAGCGGAATAAGCATTTGCCCTAAAATTCTTCAAAAAAAGTGTTTGAGAATGCGGTGTTGGTGAAAATGCACTTGCAGACAACAAACTGGAAATATAATTTCGGTAAAACGTTTTATTAGAGGCGACAAGCTCAAGGGATGTTCCGATGGTAAAATGTGAGTTGACTTTATGATATCTGTCGTGGTGCAAATTAAGCAAAAAATATCCATGCTGATTTCCATATGCCTCTTGTTGTGCAGATGTTGTTCCTGGATAATGGTTTTCTTTTCCCCGAATGTATCTCAAATCAATCCGGTCAAGTAATCCGGCTGTCGGATATAATTTATGATTCAAGGTTTTTCGCTCAAATCGCAAATGCGCAGTGATTAAATCAAACTTAGTAATATCCGCAGTATCTGTTTGCAAAAAGTTATTTGTCTGATAATATTCATCTGACATACGGGCATATGCGCCACCAAACTCCAGTTTTGATTTAGAACCTGTTGGAAACCCAAAATCAAATCTCACATTATTCTCATTTTGGATAAGATAAGATGGGGTGGCATCAAGGAACAGCAATCTGGGACTACTTTTAAAGAAATCCCACCGGTTATATGCCAAACTGGATTGGATATAAAAGGGCAGTTTTCCTGCAAAATCGATTCGGTATAATCCCTGAAAAGAAGTATATAATCTTCCGAAATGGATATTGGCAAGCAAATAATTTGCCCGACGTTTTAACAACTTATATTCAACGCCCACAAAACCTTGATTTACGGATGCTGAAGATACATTTGCACCAAACATCACATGATACGGTTTCTCCTGATTGACCTGCAAAAGCAAATCGAAAAAACCGGTCTCTTTATTGAATGTTGCAATGGGCAAAGCCGATTCGATGTGATTATCAGCGATTAAACGATAATATGCTGTCTCTAATTCATCAAAACTCAGCAACTTCTTATTTTGTTTCAAACTTTTCCTGATATAGGTTTTCTGACGCATATTCACGCCTTCAATGATAATATTATCGACAAGAAACTCGGGCAATAATTCCTGAAAATCTTTTCTGGCAGCATCAAGGGAATCAATTGATGTTCTTCTGGGAATTCGACCTTTAATTGAATCCATCAATAACATGGTGCTATTGTATCCCGCTTCATGGAGATAATCCAGTTTATAAAAATCCAACAAAGAAATATTGGCAAAGTCATTGGCAATCAGGATTCCATCTTCAGGAGCAATTTCGTACCGTGTATTTACCGCCATAATCATATTTTCTATCTGCACCAAAACCTGGTCTTCGCGAGGCTTTTGGGTAACCGTTGCCACTTTACTCCCGATAATTATATCCGGATTAAACTCTTCGCGCATCACATCTTCAGGGAAATTATTAACTATGCCGCCATCAAATAACAAGTTGCCGTTTATGCTAATAGGTCGAAAATAAAAAGGAAAAGTCATGGATGCCCTCACAGACATACCCAAATCACCGTCTTTTAGCATCACGCCGCGATTATTATAAACGTCGGTGGCCATACACCGAAAAGGAACAAATAGATTATCAAAATCGTAATCTGCAAGTGCAGAATAACGCGTAAATATTTTAAGAAATGCCAAATCCATTGGCTGAGTAGCAACTAAATTTGTGGGTAGCACGAAACTAAGGGTTGAATCAACTTGGTCTAAACTCAGATTCACCATATCGGGCTTCTCATCATATCGCTTGTAATAAAAGGTATATTTATCGTTAATTTTTCCGTTGTACCACTCGTAAAACTCCGGACTACGAAAAACTGCCTCCATTTCATCCGGGGAAAATCCCATTGCATATAAAGAACCAATAATTGCTCCTATTGAAGTCCCAGTTATATAGTCAATTGGAATGTTATTCTCCTCCAATGCGCGAATAACGCCAATATGAGCCAATCCTTTTGCCCCACCACCACTTAAAACCAAGCCAACAGATTGAGCCTGTGCAAATGAAATCAGACACAAGCACAAAACAAAAGCGCATATTTTTTTGACTAATGGAATCATAATTCCCACAAAATTAATAAATTTCTTTGATAATTTTATAAAAACAATTAATAGTTTACACCTAATTTTAGGTATGCTTGAAATTATCTTTGCACATCTGCACAAAGGGAATGGCATGAATAATGCAGGCTAAGTATATCAATAAATTCCTGATTTGTTACACTGCTATCAAGTAGGGTTTCTAAAACCTCATCGCTCAAATAGCCGTTATTGCTAAGTATTGGGAAAACTGTATTAAAGTTACGATTACTCATGCTTTTTAATTTTTCTCAAAACTCAAACTAAAAGTATCATCCTTAGTAATAATCTTCATGATGTAGTTTCCTGAAGCAAAATCCGAAACATCCACAACATTCAGACCAAGATGAATATTGATAGATTGTATTAATTGCCCTAAAGAGTTAAAAATCTCTGCACTTTCAGGAACTATTTTGTTAGGAATATCAACATACACAACATCCCTCGCAGGATTAGGATACAACTTAACTGGACAAATCTCCACATCTGCAATTCCTTGGCTGCAATCGTTTACAAAAATCTCTTTAGTTATTGTTTTACTTTCACCATAAGCATCGGTAACAGTAATGTTTATTTGCTGTAAACCGGAAGTGTGCGGCGTGTAAAACGCTATTGGTTTTGCTATGCACTGCCCCCATTCGTGGTTGCTGAGTGTGGCTTCGGTAATTGTTTCCTCAAAATAAGTTGAGTTGTCCCACTCAAGATTAACATGGGTTAGACCAATCTCAACAGGTACAAAAGTTGGCGGGTAATAAATGCTGTCTATAAGCTGACCAATACTTGTTTCTATTGTGTAGGGAGCAGATTTACCTGCTATATAAGCATAAACTGTAATTGTATCACCACAGTTTACTGTTGCGGGTAAAACCAAATCAATATTAAGTTCTGACAACTCTATGTTACTTAATCCATCCAAACCTAAACTGTCGGTTTTTACAAGCCAAGCTTGTTGGGGTGGATCGTAACCAAATAAATCATATTCATTGCCATAACCAGCCAAAATATAGCCACCATCATTTGTTGGCTTGAATGAAACCAAATATTGGCTAAATGAATTTGTATCTATCGCATAATAATCCTTTTTCCAAAGGATTTCTCCTTCCATATTTAATTTTGCTAAGTATGCTCTGTTTTTCCATGAAATGCAATCGTAGTTTGAACCTAAAATATAGAAACAATTCTCTCTAATTATTAAGTCTGAAATTGAATTATGTAAGTATATAGCACTAGTATGACTTAAATGATAATCCCGATAGTACTTCTCCCAGATAAGATTCCCACTTGTATCAATTTTACGCAGGCATCCATCCCAAAGATATTCGCCACCTCCTCCACCATAACGTGCAACAGGATATGCCCCACAGGCAAGGTAATTAGAATCGGCTGTTTCTATTAAACCTTTTACTGTTCCATTATTATAATTACTCCGCCCAAAAGCCCGCTCCCATATTATATTACCGGCTGTGTCGGTTTTGAGTAGATACCAGCGGGTGTTTCCAATGTCGGTTACCCAGGTAGAGCCCCCTGTTAATATTTCACCTTTCGATGTTTCAATGATGTAGCTGCCAAGTTCATATAAATTACTACCAAAAGTCTTATGCCACAAATAATTTCCAAAACCATCTGATTTTACGAGTATCATTTTGTTTTGTTCAACATCTGAGCAATAAATTATGCCTGTCATGTAAAAAAAGCCATCGTTAGAAAAAATTGAATAATAAACTCTTTTGTCAATTGTATCATACAAAACAATATTTTGGACTTCAACATTAAAAACACTGTCAAATACACTAATATGAATTCCTCTCTTTTGATCAACCGGATTAACAATTGAGCCTGAAATATAAGAACCCGATTCGCTTTTTTTTAAATTACCATACCATCCTTCCCAATATTGTATTTGAGAATCTCCAAAAATCTTTTTCCATTGTTTCTCACCTAGTTCATTTACGTAAGTTAATGCAAAACTACGAACTCCATACTCATTGCCTGTACCCGACACAAAAACATATCCTGTGTCTAAAACAACAACAGAATTCATAACATGAGCAATTGTATCTTCAATTATTCTATTAAAAACGTTTTGTGAGATTCCTGCGGTACAAGAAAACATTAAGATTAAATATATCGTAATTTTTTTCATCAGAATTGTATGTTATTACAAATTTAGTAAAAATCCGGATTGCTCCGGATTTTTTATTATTGTTTTACGAATTTCAGTTCTTTAGTAAATCCGTAGCAGTCGGTAATTTTAATAATGTATGAAGCAGGTGCCATTTGGCTCATGTCTATGCCTTGGATTCCACTTGTGTTGTTTATGTTCATTTGCGTTACTTGGTTACCTGTTTTCGAATATATGACAATTTTACCACTTGTGCAAGTTTTTTCTTTGTTGTAGCCCAGTTGGTTGTATTGTAATTCTTTGTTCACACTCAAACTGAATTTACCTCAGTACTGTAAAGCTTTTGCTGATACCACTGACTTTGAGAATATAACTTCCCTGACTTAAATTGCTAATATCGAGTATTGAAGTTTGAGAATTGATTGACTGATAGAAAACAAGCTTGCCTTGTGCATCGTATATTTCAGCTTGTTGGGCTTGTGTAAGCTTGAGGATTTCCAGATAGAGTTTGTTGTTAGCAGGATTTGGATAGAAGTTGAAGTGAGAAGCGCTTTCGTTTTCAGCTAATGTGCTCGGACAATCATTTATCATTAATCCATCTGCTATTGTAATGTTTTCTCCATAGGCATCTGTCAATGTGATATATAGATTTAAATAACCCGCATCTGATGGAGTGTAAAACTCTATGGGTTTAACAATGCAATGTCCCCATTCATGGTTGGTGATAGTTGCTTCTCTAATAGTATCTATTAAATATGGAGAACCTAAGTATTCAAGTTCAAGTGTATCTAATCCAATTTCCTGTGGAACAAAGCATGGTGGGTAATAAATACTATCTGTGACTTGTCCAGTACTGAATTCAATTGTGTATGGTGCTGATTTGCCTGCAATGTTCACGTATATTTGTAACGTATCGTTATTGCATGCTGAAGATGGAAAATCCACTCCCAGTTGAAGTGCATCTGGTTCTGTGTTACTAAGACCATCCATTCCCAGGCTGTCAGTTTTTACTAACCATGCTTGTTGAGGAGGGTCGTAACCCTGTCTGTCATATTCAGTTCCATAACCAGCAAGTACAAATCCTCCATCACTTGTTACTTTCATATCAACTAAGTACTGGTAAGTGCTTGTTGTATCAATGGCGAAATAATCCCTACGCCAACAAATGTCTCCTTCATCTGAAATCTTTTGCAAATATCCTCGGGATGCTCCAGAATGATTTCTATTACCACCAAGCAAAAAGGTATTGTTGTTTTTAATAATTATTTTATTTATGCTGTTTTCAAGATGTGTCATATCGGGATTATCAATCTTTGAGTAATTTCTGTAATGTTTTTCCCATACCAATTCCCCGGCGGTATCAATTTTACGCAGGCAGCCATCATAGAGGGTTTCGCTGCCGTAAGAAGCAGCAGGATATATCCCACAGGCGAGGTAATTGGAATCCTGCGTTTCTATCAGGCCACTCACTCTGCCGTTGTTGTAGTTGTTGCGACCATACGCATGCTCCCAGATGACATTGCCTGCTGTGTCGGTTTTGAGGAGGTACCAACGTGTGTTTTGATCACCTGTTACCCAAGTAGATCCTCCAATTAATAAATCGTGATTAGATGTTTCAATGATACGGCTGCCGTATTCATAGACATGCATTCCATAAGATTTGTGCCAAAGATAGTATCCAGAATTATTAACTTTCGTTAAAAATAACTTGTACTCTTCATTTAGGTTATCATAGATCTGTCCAGTTAAGTAATAATTATCATTTGATGATTTTATCGTAAAATATGACCTTTTGCAAATGGAGTCATAAAACATAATATCTTGAGTAACTAAATTGAATTGGTCATCGAAATTGCTTATATGGATTCCATAATCACCAATATTTGTATTGACTATGCCACTTCCCAAATAATATCCGCTATCATCTTTTTTTAAATTTCCATCCCATCCTTCCCAGTATTCAACAATTGTATCACCATAAACATGTTTCCATTGTTTGTCGCCAACTTCATTTAGGTAAGTTAATGCAAAGCTGCGCACGCCATATTCATTACCGGTACCTGATAAAAACACATAACCCGTATCCAAAGCCACCACCGAGTTCATGACATGACCAGTGGTGTCTTCAATGATTTTATTAAAAACGTTTTGCGATATACCTGCATTAACTGACAACATCAGGATTGTATATGTAATGATTTTTTTCATAATGTACATATCTTACAAATTTAACAAAAATCCGGGTTTCATCTTCTTTATTGTTTGACAATTTTAAGTTCTTTTGAAAACCCATAACAATCTTTTATTTCAACCACATAATTTGCAGGCTTATAATCATTCATATTGATTATCTCAATACCACTTGCCTGGTTAAGGTTCTTACGGAATATAACTTTACCTTCAATTGTATATACAGCAATTTTTCCGCCTGTACAATTGTCAGTTTGTTTATGTCCCATCTCCTCTAACAATAAGTCATTCCCGTTTCCGGTTTCTGATTGAAAATTGTATTCAACATACAATTCGTCTTTCGTTGGATTGGGATATACATTCACTTCGGGGGAAAAAATATCATCATCCTGTTTTGCCATCATGTTCTTGGGTGTTATCTCAGGCTGAGGCAATGGCGTGTATTCAAGAAACACAGAATCTGTAGCCATTTCGTACAAGGTTTTGGCAACGCCGGAATACCAGGGAGAAAAACCTTGTGCTGCCTGACGCAAAAATGCCTGATTTTGTTCCAGTTCAGTTTTTTCATTTTGAGTATCGTTCAACACTGAAATTAAAATATCATGTACATCGCAATAACGTTGTATCTCCAGGGTTATGCTGCCATTATTGAGGGTTAATGCATGTTTCCGTAACGCATTCAGGATATTTCGTGCTTCATCGTAATCATTTTTTGCCATGTGCAGATTAAACCTGTTCATATAGTTTTCAATATTTACATCAGCGGTATTGCTAAAATAATTCATGACATCTTCCCTGTAGTCGGGCACAGAATCGTTGTTGATGGCATGACTCATCATATTCGATTCAATCGTAGCTATTTCCTGATTTATGTCTGCCATTTCATATTCCAGCAGCACCCTGTTGTTGATGCCAGACTGTATTCTTCTTATGTGTTTTTTGTGCCCGTTTTTCAGGTAACCTGAATTCTCAACCATGTCCATGATATTTTCAGGCAATGGTGAGTTTTCCATCAATATATAAGCAATTTTAGGCCGGGGTGCATTGTGATTGTTTACAATGGCTTCAAACACAATATCGCTCAAATAACCATCGTTGCACAACATGGGATAGGTTGTTTGAAAATTGGGGCTATTCATGTTTTCTGCCAGATTGAGCAGATATGCTGTATTGCCGTTGTCAACTATCTGCTCATATTCGGTTTGTTTGCTTGCTAAATTATCCTGTAAATCAGCAATTAGCACAATCAATTCACCCGGTTCAATTATCGGACTACCCTCGTAATTTGAAGGACATGAAATATCTTCATAATATGGTACTCCATCAATAGGGTATTCCATAACCCCAGAATAATTTATCAACACCCTATAAAATCCGTTATCATCGCTACCATTCTCATCGTGTCGGAAATATTTATACGTACCGAGGTTAAAAGTCTCAAATTCAGGGGTGAACTGGGTTGTAAATTCTGTTCCATTTGTGAAAGTTTCATGAAATTGATTGCCAGCGAGTCCGTCTGTTTGTCCATTTTGTGCTCCCTGATTTTTTCTCATATTTCCATTAATAACGGAAATAGCATTTTCGGTTGAAGTGTAATTGTTGCAACGGGTTTGGAGACCAGTTAGTCCCTCACTATATGGATCATCTTCAACATAAGTTGAGTTTTTTCCTAACACAATGATAGCGGAATTCATGTTGTAAGTATTTCCACTTTGAGGTTCATCTCCAAACGTGTTGCGGTATATTTCCTGTCCAGCAGCTTCTCCGGAATTGTAAATGTAAATACCTGTATTGCCGTTTTTAAAGCTATTTTCTTGAATGCTAAACTGGCGACATGAATTTACATACATGCTATAAGAGCTTGCAATATCCTGCAGCCCATTGATGTTTTCTGCGTATTCTTCATCAAAATACGCACTCTCTTGTGTGGTGGCAAAATTATTGAAAAGAACACGGCTGCCGGGAGTATTGCCCAGGTATATCCCTCTGAAGTTATTTTCAAATTCATTGTAATAAATAGCAGGAGGAGTCGTGCAATGGTATTCCGTTTTAATACCATAAAATAAGCCTTCAAACCTGTTTTCAGAGTTCGTTCCAATCGGACTCCAAGTTAATTGGTTAATCGGTGTTACTATATAACTACTTGCAAGTGCTTTTATCCCAATACCTCTTTTGTGTACCGGATATTCAGGATCAATGCTGTAGGGTAGGCTATTGATGAATTTGTTGCCCTTAAAAACTAAATCACTGGTTTTGTATAAATCGACATGGGCTTTTGGATAGAAAATTTGATAATTTAATAGTGAGTTTGTTTTAAACTCATTATTGCTAATAGTAGTAATTGCTCCAGTTTGTGAGTCATAAAACAGTAGGTCTTGAACATTATTGATGAATTCTGAATTTGTTGCAATTAGTGTTCCACCACCAAAGATGTCAACAGCTTTTATTGCGTCACAAATGACAGAATTGTCAATGATTATTTTTGTGTCCTCAGGACTTTGAAGGTCGCCAGTTACACCATCTGAATAAATACCTTGCCACATTTGATTAGGGCAACCACTTTTACCATGGTGTTATTAAGTGACAAGGTATTGTCATAATAAACAGTCCATTCAGCATCTTCCGGATCATTGGCGCCCCAGGTGTTGGTGTAAATGGTGCAATTGGTGAAGGCAAGATCTTGGAAAATGTTTAATTGTTGATTCCCTTCTGCACCAACTTGTATGACCATATTTGTGTATGCGTCCTGATTGCTAATGTTGTCATTTGTAAGAGCAATATTGTTGCCCCATGCATAATGTAATCCATTGATTGGTATTGTAACATCTTCTCCATTGTTATCTTCGATTTGAAGGTAGAGCATGTCGGTTGTCGGTTGCATACCGTTTAACCCGCATTATTCACCTCTTTTTATAAAAATACAAAAAAGCAACTAATATCAACCATTTGCATTGTTTATCCAAAAGCAGTAGCATACCCAAATTTGGGTGTTGCTTGCGATTGTCTTTGTGCATCTACTGCGTTGCTAACTCATTGTAATACATTTGTATAACTGCAAAGTTAGACGCCTTGTATCTACACAAAGGGAATCGCATGAATAATGCGGGTTAAATCTATAGTGTGGTTCCCATTTTCACTATACATTTCATCATAGATTATTCCGTTGTGAAATAAGATAACATGATATGGTGGGATGCCACCTTCAATGTTGAAATTAATTGCTGCATTGTAACTGTTTTCACATGTTATGGGAAGTGCATTTGCAGAACAATTAAAACTTTCTGCATGAGGCATGTTAAAGCTACACTCATATTGGCAGCCATTTGTGCTAATGAATGTGGCATTATATAGGTTTCCAGCTGGTAACTGATCAGTGTATGCATACAATAGAGTTGGGTCATTTGTATTTACGATTGTAATGTCAAAGTCGTCCGCTGAAAGTTCGTCGGGAGTGAAAACAAAGTCAGCGTAACCATAGTCGTCACCTGATGCATAGCTGAAGCTACATTCAATATCATAGTTTTCCACGTATACAGTCACTTGAGCATAGGCAATACAGCTATTCAAATCGCTTACCGTAACATAATAAGTCGTGGTTCCCAGAGGTGATACAACAATATTTGCCTGGTCTAAACTCTCGTCATGACTCCACTGGTAGCTATATGGAGTTTGTCCATTCGAAGCAGTAGCTGTTATATTCACTGGGCTATTTCCACCAGAACAAATTATATTCTGATCTGCTGTCAAGGTTATTTCAGGAGCATCATAAACTGTAATTGTCACTTCATCCGTAGTGGTACAGTTATTTGCATCGGTAACGGTTACAATGAAAGTATAGATGCCAGGGGCATTTATTGTAGTAACAGGGTGTTCTCCGGATGCTCCAGTTAGGTATTCTTCTGGATTCCATGCATAAGCATAACCTGGTGTTCCTCCATTTGCTGTTCCATTCACTATATTGCCAAGTTGCCCTGAATATGATCCGCAAGCGGTTACATCTGCACCGGCGTTGGCAATGAGTTCTGTTGGTTGTGTAATGGTAATGCTTATATCATCTGTACAGCCATTGGCATCGGTGACAGTGTATGTGTAAGTACCTGCAGCTTCGGAAAATGTTCCTGTTCCGGAATAGGGTTCAGTGCCTCCTGTTGCTGTAACAATTACTTCACTTGTTTCACCGTAACAGGCAATCTCAGTAAAATCTGCCTGAGCAATCAGTTCATCTGGTTCGGTGATTGTGATGCTGGTTTCAGCTTCGCAATTGTTGACATCGATAACGGTAATTGTGTAAGTGCCACCTGATAATCCTGTGGCTGTAGCGCTTGTTTGCTCCAGAGGATCGTCCCAAAAGTAGGTATAAGGTTCTGTAACACCTTGTGCTTCTACTGTTGCTGAGCCGTTTCCATCTCCATTGCAGGTAACATTAGAAAAATCGGTGATTGATGCAGATAATTCAGGATTTTCCACAAGGGTTACATCTGCATAGGCTTCACACATATTGCCATCGGACACTGTTAGTTGTGCATAGGTATTGAATGCTAAAATGAGCACGGCTAAAATGGCAATTGACTTTTTCATGGCCGTATTGGTTATATGGTTTTTAATTATTTTTCAAAATACAGTGTCTCTGAAGTTAGTCCTGTTGAACTTTCCGTGTATAAACTTAGATAGACAAAGTTTTCATACTCCGCTTCAGTTAAGCTAAGCACAATTTCAATGCTGTTGCGTGAAATTTCCCGGTTTTCCCCATTTGAAATAACAAAATAGCTTTCCATGTTTTGGGTGATGTTATTTTGCCAAGTAATGATGTCACCACTATCTTGGCTTGTTCCAACCAAAATATGAATAGTTTGGTCGGCATCAATGGCTTCCATTTTAAAATTCACGGAAAGGAGTTCACCATCTGTCTCCAAAGGCAGGCCTGTTATCGTGTCTGTTTGAATAACCGGGGTAACAAGTAGGTCTTTAATGTTTGGCGAGGATTGCGCAAAAAGACTTGCATGTGCAAGTACAGCAATAAGCACTAATAAAACAGTTTTCTTCATGGCTGGTAAGTTTTAATTGGTTTCTATTTATTAAACGCTTATAAAACTTGAGTAAATAATACTTAAATCAAAAATTATTTTGAAAAATCACAAGTTATTTATCACCAATCTTATGTATTTGTTGATAAAATCGACATTTATTTGCTTTTTGGAAGTTCATGTATTGTTGTATTGGCAAGTGATAAAGGTGAAATAGTGCAGAAAAAATAAACTGTTATGGTATTTTTCTCAATTTAAAACTGCTATTGGTCGTAATTGCATTGAAAGTGACGCTATTGGCGCAATGTCTGTACATACTTATTTTTGAACACTTACATAAATGAAAACACAAAAACACAAATTTTTTGTCATCTTTTTAATCTTTTATTTGATTTGTTTCTAATCTTTTTGTAAGTTTACAAAAATTTACATCATGTATTTAAGCTCGAACATTAAATTTTTACGACGAAGGAAGCATCGCACGCAAGGAGAGCTTGCTGAGGAGTTACAATTAAAACGCCCAACCTTAAGCGGATATGAAAATCAGGTTTCAGAACCGGATTTACACACGCTGATAAAATTTTCACAGTATTTCCGAATCCCAATTGATTATTTGATTAAAGAAAATTTGGCAGAATACTCTGAGCGTGAAATACAGTGTATGGAAGCTGACTCGGAAGAAAACATGAAAGGTCGGTCAATACGCATTCTCACCAGCACAGTTAGTCCTGAAAATGAAGACAATATTGAACTCGTTCCCTACAAAGCTAAAGCTGGTTACATGAGAGGTTACGCCGACCCAGAATACATTCGGGAACTCCCTAGCTTTCAACTGCCATTTCTATCAAAAAGTCGGAAATACCGCAGTTTTCAAATTAGCGGAGACTCCATGAAGCCCATTCCACACGGTGCATGGATTACCGGAGAATTTGTACAAAACTGGCTGGCATTAAAAAATGGGGATGCGGCAATTATTCTTACTAAAGATGATGGATTAGTGTTTAAAATCATCGAAAACCAACTTAAAGAAAAAAAAGAATTGGTTTTACACTCCCTCAACCCAGAATATCAGCCATACATTTTACACGCAGAAGAAATTATGGAAATTTGGAAATTTGTAAATTACATCAGTCCTGAAATGCCGGAAGCCCTGCCACCGGATATTGAACTCCACAAAGCGGTTGCTAATTTACAGCAAGATATGGATGAGATAAAAAGGCAATTGAAGTGAGATTGAATTACTCAGAATACAAATTCAAAAACTAATCAACATTAAATCTGACTTTTATCGGTTTGACAATGTAACCTTTTTTGCGAAGCAAAGCGATTACACCTTCATCACCTACTAAATGTGCAGCGCCAAAAGCAGCAAAAACAGATTGTTTTTTCATAATTTTACGAATTGCTTTTGCCATACCGTAATTTCTGTTGACAAGCAATTCTTCGCCAAATTCTTTTGGAAGCGCTGTATCCTGCATAATGACATGCATTTTCTCAAGATCCTGTGTCAAATAAGCATCTACAAGTTCAGACATTTGTTCATCAATGTGATTATCATAATCACCCAATCCGTCCAGCAGCATACTCACCTGATCTTCAACGCTCATTTTATCAATTGCGCCAATTTGGTCGGATATATCTTCCAAAGCAAGTACATTCAAATCCATCTTTCTGGCAGTATCAATAAGGTGCATATCCAAAGCCATGGGCATATCTTTGGGTAAATCCATTTGTCCCGAAAAATTCACCGCAAATAGCTAAATATTAACATAAAGTGCTGTTGCTAAATACTTTAGATTACCGCAGCCCATTTTTCTATTAACTCAAATTTGGGGTAATGCTCGCCATTATCTTTGCACATCTTCAAACCATCTAAACCCTTGTAATATAAAAATATGACTGCGGATTTAGATGATTCAAATCTGCACAAAGGGAATGGCATGAATTTTCCGGGTTGTATCAATTGAGAAGACAGGAAAAATGGCTTCATTTTGGCAAACATTGCTACGGATTGTCCGGTTTTTACTTTCACAACAGAATCCAACATAGCATATTCAGATTCAGACATATAATCTTTCAACAGTCCTTCCTTTAAAAACATGTGCTCCTGCATGGCTTCAACATCAATTTCATCGAGGATTAATTCTACCGCCAACGCATCGCATGTTTTCAATTTTTCATATACCATTTCATCAAAAGCAAACACCCGCTTATCCTGAATATGCACAGTTCCATACAAGTAGGATGTTTTTTTGTTTTTTTTGCTCACTTCCCATAATAGTGAGTTTTCCTGAGCAAAGGCAGAGATTAATATTCCGACAAAAATAAAGGCAAAGGCAAGTGTTTTTTTCATCGTTCAGTTTTTTGATTTGAATTACAAAAAAAATAAAAAAAACTGCAACACCGAATGGCATTGCAGTTTAAAATTATCTAAAAAAAAGCTTATCGTTCACTTTCCATGTTCGGTAGCTCTAATCCATAACCTTTGATTTTATCTTCACGCTTGAGTAAGAGAGCAATTACAATTGCTAATAAACCTAAACCTGCAAAAATTAACATAGGATATGTATAATCGTAATTAACTTTGGTTTTTTCAATGCCATCCACTATGGTAACATCTCTAGAAATCACTCCATATTTATCAAGCACCCAACCAATTAACAGCGGCACTCCCATTAATCCCCAATTTTGCACCCAAAAAATCAAAGCATAAGCAGTTCCGAGTCGTTTTTCAGGAATAATTTTAGGAACTGAAGGCCACATTGCTGATGGCACCAATGAAAAAGTAACACCCAATAAGAGAATCAGGATTACTGCCACAAAAGTCATATCTAATCCGGGAACTGCAAATAATAAGTGCACAAGCAAAAGCATCACCGAACCAATCAACATAATGGTAGCTCCTTTTCCTTTTTTGTCATAAATACTTCCAAACAAGGGAGTAAGTAAAATCGTTCCGAAAGGCAATAAACTTGGGATAAACCCCGCAGTTTCTTGAGAAACTCCATATTTTTGATGCATTAAATCAGCAGCAAAATACAAGAACGGAAACACTCCTGAATAAAATAGCACACAAAGCAGAGCGACCAACCAAAAACCCTTATTCGAGATTACTTTCAGGATATCGCGAACTTTAAATTCTTCTTCCTCCTCAATATTCGGGTCTTTATTATCAGCCAAAGACTGATCCAGTTTTTTATCTTTAAATGTATAGTAAAGGAATGAGACAAAACCAGCAACGAGCAAGCCTAGTCCAAGCATCACAGGAGCAGACAAAGCAACGTTTGGCGTTGCGCCTCGCGCAATGAAACCGGCAGCAATCGGAGCAGGAACAGCAAGTGCTAATGCAGTACCGAGTCGCGCAGTTGCCATTTCTAAACCCATAGCAAGCGCAAGTTCTTTCCCTTTAAACCATTTTACAATGATTTTGGAAACGGTAATTCCGGCAATTTCAACACCAACACCAAATAATCCAAAACCAAGCGCTCCAACAGCAATTTGCATATCAACTCCAAGAATTTCACCATCCATTGGCCACAATTCGCGAATTGCAGCAAACTGGAAAAATGTGCCAACAATCATCGTCAGCGAAGCACCCAATCCCGTAAAACGGACACCCACTTTGTCAAGGATAATTCCACCGAAAATCAACATCAGGAAAAAGACATTGAACCAGCCATAAGCAGAGTTCCAGAAACCAAAATCCGTACTTGTCCAGTTAAAATACTCCTCAAACAAAGGTTTCAACGGAGATATCACATAGTTAATGTAATAGCCTGTCATCATCGTAAAAGACACGATAGCTAAGGCCGTCCAACGTGCGACTTTATTGTCGCGTAAGGTTGTGTAAATTTTCTCACTCATATCGTAAAATTTTTATTGGCAATGCGCAAATGTAGTTTTTTTCATTAATAATGACAATCCATTTGAAAAAAAAATAAATAAATTGAAAAAAATTGAATTTTCGGGTTTGAATGATTCGGTGCCTTCGAGACGATTTCGATGAAAAATCGAAATCACTCAGTCACCGACTTTGGTGGTAGCACATAACTAGGTGACTGAGTGATTCGACGAAGGCGATGCAATGAGCCTAATCGAATTGAGAATCTTTTCGCAGGCACCGGAAAACTCGAAATCATGAGGAACGACTCCAAGGCAACAGAAATACGACAATACCGATTAAACATCAAAATAATCCTTCACAAAAGACATTGCATGATTAAGCGATGCAATATAAACCGTTTTGCTTTTTTCGTAAGCATCATCAGAAGGAATTACAACAAGTAGTTTATTAGATTTTACATCAGCTTGTGAAATGTAATTGCCTTTCGATAATTTCGGACTAAGTGATGCTTTACATTCAACAGCAAGGGTTTTCCCAGCGTATTCAAGTACAAAATCAACTTCAGCACCTTGTGTCGTACGGTAAAAGTATATGTTTAGTTTTGTACACAGTGCTTTCAGATGTTGTAGCACAAGCGATTCCCATACTGAACCAAGTAAAACATGACCTGATAACTGATTAAAACTCCTGATATCTGCAAATGCACAAATTAATCCGGTGTCATTAAGATAAAGCTCCGGTGATCTAATTATGCGTTTCTTAAGATTAGAAAACCAGGGAGGAACAAACTCAAGCATAAATGTCTGTTGAAGTAAATCGAGATAATTCTTTAATGTAGGATAACTAACATTCAGCGAGTCACACAATTGTGCGTAATTTTGCACCTGCCCATTGTTTTGAGCCAGCATTTGCCACAAACGCCTCATTGCTTCAGGCATAATATTACTCCATTGCAAAATATCCCGTTCAATAAAGGTAATTATAAAATTATCCTTCCATGATTCTGAAATTTCTTGTTCTCTAGCTAATAAACTCCCGGGGAAACCACCTTTCACCAAGTAGTCTTCCATCGAATAAATATGTTCTATTTCTTGATAAAGAAAGGGCGTTAAGCGATGGTATGAAATACGACCAGCTAAGGTTTCAGCGCTTTGTTTGATTAAATCTTGTGATGCAGAACCAAGCACTAAAAAGTGACCGGAACCTGACCACTCATCAACTAAACTGCGGATGATGGGAAACAAATCAGGCTTTCTTTGGATTTCATCAATACAAATTAACTTAGTTTTGTTTGTTTGAAAAAACCATTCGGCATCATCAAGTTTTTGTAAATCAGATGGCCTTTCCAAATCTAGATAAATCGTTTGTTCATAGTTTTGCAATAAATGTTTTGCCATAGTGGATTTTCCACACTGTCGCGGTCCTAAAATGGCTGTTACAGGATAATGCTCCAAACTCTTTGTTACTTTTTCCTCTAAATATCGTTTATAATACATTTTACCATGTTATTAATAAGGCCTTATTTAATAATCTCATGGTAAATATAGGGGATTTTGTGTGGATTCCCAAGTTTATTACTGTCAAAATTGTAATTATATTCGTTTTTCACTAATCGGTGCCTTCGAGACGAGCCTCAGATCGACTAAGCTCACGGCAGCGCGTCCCTCGGCTCTCCTCAGTCACCTACTTAGTCTCTGCAAGAAAACTACTGTTTTTCAGTCTCTGATAAGAAAACGTCAAAGATAAGACTTTCGATGTTTCTGAAACCAAGGAGTCCGCCAGCCGGCGGATC
>Ga0307990_1001177_pt1 | contig 22325 bp, 14 predicted proteins | sample EllFjometagen129_FD_203168 | JGI IMG/M metagenome (GOLD analysis project Ga0307990, IMG submission 203168) | Marine microbial communities from Ellis Fjord, Antarctic Ocean - #129 | ecosystem: Environmental > Aquatic > Marine > Unclassified | place: Southern Ocean | collected 2014-10-08
CAAGGAGAAGTCTTTACTTCGCAGGCGCCGGATGGATCAGTTCGCTTTGAAAAAACATTTGAGGATTTCGAGTTGGACCTGAGTGAACTCGAGATTTTCGTTCCCCTGGCGATCAGTGGGACTCCGATAGGTTTTACGGCCTTGTCTGTGTCGGATGTAAAAAAGTGTCTTGAAAACTCGTATGTTCCGCGATTTGCCGCGCAGGCGGCGCCTTCGATTCATACCGCCATGCTCAATGAGATCAACAGGCAAGACAAGGTCGCCTTGGACAAGACCTTGGTCAACCTTCGCATGTTGTACGATGTGGGCCGGATGATGAACCACATTTCCGAGTTGAAAGAACTGTTGAAGTTCATTCTCAACGAAGCCTGTAAGACGACTTCGGCTCAAAAAGGCTCGTTGATGCTGTTTGACGAAAACCTGTATCGAATCAAGGTCAGCGTCGTACAGGGTCTTCCCGACAAGTTAGTGGAAGAACAAATCAACAGCGGCGAGATCGAATGTAAAACCTTTGCCATTGGAGAAGGTGTTGCGGGGACGGTTTTTAAAAATCAATCTCCCTTGATTGTCAACAATGTGAAAGACGCGGATAATTTTCATGATAAAAAGGGATCGAACGTTGACTCCATTCTCTGCATTCCTCTGGTGGCCAACGACGAATCCATAGGCGTTATCAATATTACCAACAAGGAAGGCAGCGAGGGTTTTTCTGAAGAAGACCAGAAACTGATATTAGCCATGGGCAGCCAGGCCGCTGCGGCGATCCACCGTGCCAAGCTATACAACCTCGCCATCAAGGATGAACTGACCGGATTGTATATCAGGCGATTTTTCACGCATCGCTTGCAGGAGGAGATACGACGGGCTAACCGATACAAACTGACTTTTTCCTTAATCATGATCGATATTGACCACTTTAAGGACGTTAACGATACTTTCGGGCACGCCATCGGCGACAAGGCCCTGATCTTCCTTGCCAGGAAAATGGAGGCGGCGCTTCGGGGGCCTGATGTCCCCTGCCGATATGGCGGCGAAGAATTTATCATCCTGTTGCCGGAAACAGGGGTGAAAGAAGCCAAGCTCGTGGCCGAGAGACTCAGGAGTGAATTGGAAAAAAATAAGGTTGCCGAAATGGGTCGACCGATCACGATTTCATTGGGCGTCTCCACCTTTCCCCAGCATGGCGAGGAGGCAACGGAATTGATGAACGCAGCGGATATGGCTCTGTATGCCGCCAAAGAAGAAGGGCGCAATCGGGTGGTTGTCTGGGATGAAGAGGGCGGTCATGGCCCGGTGCAATCACCGGATTCCGACGTGCCATTGGAAAATCCTCCAACGGCGATGGGATTGTTTGGAAAGCCTTCGGAACCGTCCGATACTTTATTCGGGACGCAGGTTGGAGACCCGGAACCGTTCGATACGCCTGACGACGATGCGGCAAATGCGCCGGATTCGTCCGAGGCGCCTTCCGGCAAGTCGCCGGAAGAACCGGATGCTTCCGACACGCCCTCCGGTGAGTTGCCGGAAATTTCCGATTCCAACCTTGACGAACAAGATCAATAAGACGTAAAAAAGGCTGATTTTTCAAGGCTGGCGCCTGGAGAGTTTTGCGCCGGCCATTATTGTCTTTGAACAAAGCGGTGATACTTTGGATAATGATACCAACAAGCTCATTGAGCAAAGGCGGGAAAAGGTCAAAAAGATCAAGGATCAAGGGGGAAATCCTTATGCCAACGATTTCGTCCCGACGATCAAGGCCAGCGAAATCCATGAAAGATTCGCCGATAAAAGCGCCGAAGAATTGCTGGAAATCGACGAGACTTTCAGCCTGGCCGGGCGGATGACTGCGTTGCGCGATTTCGGCAACATGGTGTTTGCCGATCTGCGTGATGCCACAATGCGCATCCAGCTCGTGGCGAGCAAGAAAATCATCGGTCCCGAGCTTCTCAAAGAAATTAAGAAAAAATGGGATATCGGCGATATCGTCGGCGTGACCGGAAAAGTTGTCAAAACCCGGACTGGTGAGCTTTCGATCCACATACGTGAAGCACGTCTGTTGACAAAGAGCCTGCGGCCCTTGCCGGAAAAATGGCATGGTCTGACGGATGTCGAGACACGATACCGGCAGCGATATGTCGATCTGATAATGAACCCTGATGTCAAAAACGTTTTCATTTCTCGCAGCGCCATCATTCGGCGCATCAGGCAGTTCTTCATGGAACGGGATTTTACCGAAGTGGAAACTCCCATGATGCATCCTATCCCAGGCGGTGCGCTGGCCAGGCCCTTCGAAACCTATCACAACACGTTGGAAATGCCTCTTTTTCTGCGCGTTGCGCCCGAGTTATACTTAAAGCGCCTTCTGGTCGGCGGCTTCGACCGTGTGTTCGAGATCAACAGGAGTTTCAGAAACGAAGGCATGAGCGTTCGCCATAATCCTGAGTTCACGATGCTTGAGTTCTACCAAGCCTACGCGACATACACCGACCACATGGTAATGGTGGAAAAGTTGATTAGGGATCTGGCGAAAACACTTCATGGAAAGTTGTCTATCCCTTATGGCGATGCCGTAATTGATTATGAAAAACCTTTTGCACGCATGACGATGGAAGAGGCTGTCCTGAAATTCAATCCGGGATTGAAAGCGGAGCAATTGCGGGATGTCCCGACATTGCAGGCGTTCGCAAAAGAACTGGCCATTAAAACTGAGCCGATTTGGGGTTGGGGTAAGTTACTGACGGAAATCTATGAAGAAACGACGGAAAAACAACTGATCCAACCGACCTATATTTATCATCATCCGACGGAGAATTCGCCGCTGGCAAGAAAGAAAGAAGAAGACGAAGAAGTGACGGACCGCTGGGAACTCATCGTATGCGGTCGTGAGATTGCCAACGCTTTTTCCGAGCTGAACGATCCGGATGACCAGCGAGAACGTTTCGAAAAACAGATGGAGGCCAAAGCGGCCGGAGATCACGAAGCGCAACCTTTCGACGCCGACTATATTCGCGCACTCGAATACGGGATGCCGCCGGCGGCGGGTTGCGGGATAGGAATCGACCGACTGGTCATGCTTCTTATGGATCAGGCTTCAATCCGCGACGTCATCCTTTTTCCCCACTTGCGCCAGGAAACATAGGAGACTACTGAACGTGGGAGTTTTCGAGCGCTTTGTCGGAATGCGCTTTTTGCGTCCCAGGCGCAAACAAATTCTGCTTTCGATCATCACGCTGATTTCCACTGTCGGCGTCGCTGTCGGTGTGGCGACGCTCATTGTCGTCATCAGCGTCATCACGGGTTTCCAGGATTTTTTGCAGGAAAAGACCATGGAAGCGTACTCCCACATCATCATCCTGTCTTTCACCTCGCAGATCGATAAATATGAGGAACTTGTTGAAAAGATAGAATCCTACGAAGGCGTCAAGGCCGCGGCGCCTTTTCTTTACACGGAAGTGATGGTCACCTTCGGCAAGGACGTTGGCGGCGTGGTGCTGCGTGGCGTTGAACCCGGCAGCTTCGGGCGTGTATCAACTCTGGATGACAACATGGTCGAAGGCTCCCTCGACAGCCTGGGCCAGATGCACAAGACGACTATCGACGAGACGGACCTGGAAGAGCAACTGCCCGGCATCATTCTGGGTTCCGAGTTGGCTTTTGAAATCCTGCACGTTTATATAGGGGACGTCGTCAATGTGGTGACGCCTTTCGGCGAAGTGACGCCGATGGGTTATGCGCCGAAGATGAGGCGCTTTTTCGTATCAGGAATATTTAAGATGAACCTGACTGAATTTGACGCGAAATTCGCTTTTATTCCGAAAAAAGAGGCGCAGAGCTTCCTGGGCGTGGGCGACAGCGTTACAGGCATTGAAGTGACCATGCACGACCTGATGACGGCGCCTGAGGCGTCGGCCCAAATGTCCCTGGACCTTGGTTGGCCTTACAAGGTCAGCGATTGGACGAAAATGCACGGTCCCTTATTTGCCGCCATCAAGCTGGAAAAACTGGTCATGTTTCTGATTTTGTGCATCATCATCTTCGTGGCCTCGCTGAATATTTTTTCCACCCTGTATCTTATGGTTATGGATAAAAAGAAAAGCATCGCTATCCTCAGGAGCATGGGCGCCAGCGGCCAAGCGATCCGTCGAATTTTCATGGTGGAGGGGATTTTTATCGGCTGCGTGGGTTCGACCATTGGATTGGTGTTGGGGTCAGGGCTATGCCTGGCGCAGATTCACTTGAAGCTTGTGAGCATCGATCCTTCGGTGTATCTCATTGATACGCTTCCCATGAAGCTGGAATGGCAGAATTTCGCTTTGATAACCGGGGCGGCGTTGGGTATGGCGCTGCTGGCGACTTATATCCCGGCTGTCATTGCATCGAAAATCGATCCGGTGAAAGTATTACGATATGAGTGAGATGCCATTGATTGAATGCCGTGGTCTCGGTAAGACTTATTTTGATGCCGCGCTGCCGGTTGAGGTTCTCAAAGGCTTGGATCTCACCGTTATGCGTGGCGACATGATGGCCATTGTGGGCGTATCCGGCGTTGGCAAGACAACCATTCTTTATACGTTGGGTTTATTGGAAAAACCCACGGCGGGTGCGGTTTTGTACGAAGGAAAAGACATATTTGAAAATAAAACGGATGCGCAGCTTTCGCATTTTCGCAATCGCGAGATCGGGTTTGTCTTTCAGTCCCATCACCTGATTCCCGAGTTCAGCGTCGTTGAGAATGTCATGATGCCGTCGGTTATTTGCGGCGAGTCGAAAACCGTTGCGAGGGGAAAAGCGATTGAAGCCCTTGGGATTATGGGGATTGAAAGCCGAGCCGACCACCAGGCCGGTGAGATATCGGGTGGAGAGCAGCAGCGCGCAGCCGTCGCCCGCGCCCTGGTCATGCGTCCAAAGGTTGTGTTGGCCGATGAGCCGACCGGAAATCTGGACAAGCGCACGGCTTTGGAAATGCACGATGAGTTCATCCGCCTCAACGCACAACTGAATACGACCTTTATTGTCGTGACGCACAATGAGAGCCTGGCCGAAAAAATGAAAAGAGTTGTCAGGCTTTCTGATGGAAAGGCGCAAATAATCAAGTGAAGCGATCCAGGATCATAGCAACACTTTTCGCCTGTCTCCTTTGCTTTTCGCTGGGAGTGGAAGCGGCGTACGCGGCCAAAGTTGTAAAAATCAACGTGGAGGGGACCAGAAGGATCGAGCCGGACGCCATCCTGAACAAAATTTCCACTTCCGTCGGAGACGAATACAGCCCCACCATGCTTGACTCAGATCTTCGGGCGATCTTCGATATGGGCTTTTTCTACGATGTGCAAATCGACTCCAAGGAGGTTTTCGGCGGCATTGAACTCACTTTAATCGTCGAAGAAAAACCTGCGGTCAAGGAATATGAATTTGTCGGCAACTCCGAGATCAGCGATGACAAAATCAAGGAGGCCACGGATCTTAAACCGAACACGATCCTGTCCGATTCCAAGATAAAAGAGAGCATCTTCAAGATCACCAAGCTCTATGAAAACGAAGGCTACTTCATGGTGGATATCAATTATCGCCTGGAAGATCTGCCGCAGAACCGTGTGAAGGTGTTCATCGAAATCAACGAGTACAAAAAAGTCTATATCAAACGCATCAATTTCATGGGCAACAGGGCCTTTACCGACGAACGGCTAAAAAAGGTCGTCATGACCAAAGAAGGCGACATCTGGTCTTTTATGTCCTCCTCGGGCATCTATCGTCCCGAATTGTTTTTGAACGATATTCAAATGTTGCGCGCCTTCTATCTCGACAATGGCTATATCGAGATCAAGGTGGGCGAACCGACAATCAACCTCTCAGCCGACCGTCGCTCCATGTTCATATCCGTCGACATTGAAGAAGGCCAGCAGTATTACGTCGGGAACGTGGACATCCAGGGAGACCTTCTTTTTTCGAAGGATTCCCTGATGCAACTCATTGAGGCGAAGAAGGGCGATTTGTTCAAGCGCTCCGCCATTGAGAAGAGCATCTACGCCCTGCGTTCAAAATATACGGATATCGGATTCGCCTTTGCCGAAGTCACCACCGCCACACCGACGGATCAAACCCGCCGCGTTATCGATCTCATTTTCAAAGTGCAAAAGGGGAAACTGGCCTATTTCGAGGAAATCGTTTTTGCGGGAAATGAAAATACGCGAGACAAAGTCATTCGGCGCGAACTGTCCATCATCGAAGGAGATTTGTATTCGGGTCCCGGCATCCGAAAGAGCAAGCAACGCCTGATGCGCCTCGGATATTTCGACGAGGTGGCCATTTCTACAGAGCAGGGCAGCCGTGACGACGCCGTCCGGTTGACCATTCGCGTCAAGGAGCGGCAGCAGGGGCAGTTCATGGTCGGAGTGGGTTTCTCTTCGCTGGAAAACTTCGTGGGCCAGGCGCAGGTCAGCCACAACAACATGCTGGGCTACGGCGTTAAGGTTGCTTTCAATGCTGACTTCAGCAAGATTAAGAAAAATTACCAATTGCGCATCCGTGAGCCGCATTTGATCGACACTAACTGGATCGGCACCTTGTCGCTGATGAACTCCGAGCGTTCGTACTACCAGTTTGATCGATTCACCAAGTCAATCCAGACGGGTTTGGGCCGACCGCTATACTGGGATTGGGAAACGCACTTCGCTTACAATTACAGTTCGGTGGATATTAAAAACGTCGAACGGCAGGCAGCGAGTTTCCTGACGCGCCAGGCAGGCCAAACGGTGACCACAAGTACGAAGTACACGCTGAGCAGGGATACGGTGAATCATCCTTTCGATCCGACGGACGGTTCGCGTGTTTCCATGACGACCGAATGGGCCGGTGAATATTTCGGCGGCGATCTGAATTTCTTGAAATTATTAGGCCAGGCGAGAAAATATCAGCCGATTTACAAGGGTTTGGCTCTGATGTTCAATGCCGAAGGAGGATTTGGTTATCCTTTGGACGGCAATCGTCTCCACATCACGGAGCGCTTTTTCCTGGGCGGTCTCAACTCGGTTCGCGGATTCCCTATTTATGATTTGAGCCCGACGGAATCGTCGATGATTCCCACAAATCCAGACGACCCGGCTTCGACGCTGACCGAAGTTGTTTCGCGCATCGGCGGCGACAAGATGCTTCAAGGCAATATTGAATTGCTGATTCCAATTGTCAAAGATCTGAAAATCAAGGGTGTGATTTTTTACGATATTGGAAACACCTTGCTCGAAGATGAGTGGTTCGCTATTGATGGGTTGCGCCAAAGTTGGGGATTCGGCGTGCGTTGGATCAGCCCGATCGGTCCATTGCGCTTCGAGTGGGGTTATCCGTTGCAGCCCAGAGAGGGTGAACGCGATCAGGTCTTCGAATTTGGCATCGGCACATTTTTCTAGCGAAAACCGTCCAAATTCGGAGTTAGATTCTAAAGATATGGTCAAAAGCATAAGGAGAGATCATGTACAGGATTATTACAGTCTTCATGGCTGCGGCATTGCTTCTCATCTCGGCGACAGTGTGCTTTGCCGGGGAAGTGGCTTTTGTTGACCTCGACAGAGCCCTGCAACTGACAGCCAAGGGCAAGGAGACGCAGAAGAAACTGGCGGCGATGAAAGATGACATGGAGCTTGAAATGCGCAAGAAGGAATTGCCCCTGCGCAAACTCCAGGAGGAACTGGAGACGCAAAAGGATGTTCTTGCCGAAGAAGCCTTCAAAGCCAAGGTTCAGGAGTTTCAAAAAGGCATGATGCAATATCAGCAAAGTGCCGGGGAGTACCAGCAATCTTTCGAGCAGAATCGGGTTAAGCTGATCCGATCTTTTATCGGCGACCTTGAAGCGGTCGCCAAGGTGGTCGCCAAGCAGCAGGGATATAAAATCGTTATCCTCAAGGTCGAGGACGCCATCATAAGCAGTTCCCTGGTGATTTACGGTGATTCCAGTGTTGATCTGACGGATTTAATCGTTAAGCGTCTGAACGAATCGGGTTGATGGATCACAAAAGGTTAGGGTGGGATGATGGCGACTGTTAAGCAACTTGCCGCGTTGGTTGGGGGGAAAGTCGTCGGCGACGACTCCGCCGACATCAGGCAAGTCGCGTCCGCGGATGATGTCAGGGCTGGTGAAATCACATTCGCCGTGTCCGGGCGGTATATTGAAATGGTTCGCAATGGCCCGGCGACCGCTGTTCTGGTTGGTGCCCAAGCGTCCGATTTGATTATCCCGCAAATTATTGTCGGGGACCCGAGGATTGCGGCGATTCAGATCGCTGCCTTTTTTGCCCCGGAAGTTTTGCCCGAACAAAGCATCCATGCAAAAGCCTTCGTTGATCCTTTGGCGACGGTGGATCCTACGGCTTCCATATTGCCGGGGGCCTTCGTTGGCGCAGGCTCCATGATTGGCGCTCGAAGCATTTTGATGCCGGGGTGCGTTGTCATGGACAACGTGGTCATCGGAGAAAAGTGCGTCCTTCATTCCCATGTCGTCATCGGGAGGAGATGCGTACTCGGCGACCGTGTCATCATCCACGCGGGCGCCTCCATTGGCACTGACGGATTCGGCTATTTTCCGGTCGGGGAGCGGCACGAAAAAATACCTCAACTGGGCATTGTGGAAATCGGAAACGATGTTGAAATCGGCGCCAACTCGTGCGTGGACAGGGCCACCGTCGGTCGAACAACAATCGGCGATGGAACGAAAATCGACAATCTCGTTCAAATCGCCCACAACTGTCACGTGGGAAAAAACTGCATTCTCGTTTCCAAGGTCGGCCTGGCTGGATCCGCTCGTTTGGGCGACAACTGCGTTATCGGCGGCGGATCCGGAGTTTTGGACAATACTTCCGTCGGCGCCGGCAGCATGATCGGCGCAATGTCCGGCGTGATTTCCGACTTGCCGGCCGGCAGCAGGGTCGGTGGTTTTCCGGCGGTCAATCATTTGGAATGGAAGCGTACGTTGGCGGCCACGAAAAATCTTTCACGGACGACGAAGCAAGTCGGCCTTCTTGAAAAGCGACTTGCCAAAATTGAATCCGATCAAAAGAAAACGGAGCGCGGCGATGACTGAGGTTTCGGCGCACTCTACGGCCATTGTTTCCGCTAAAGCGATCATTGGCAACGGCGTGACGATCGGACCGAATGCCGTTATCGAAGACGCCGCCGTTATCGGCGACCGATGCCGGATCGGCGCGGGCGCCGTCGTGAAATCGAATACTACACTCGGCGCCGACTGCGTGCTCAAGGAATACGCGGTCCTCGGAGGCGATCCCCAGCACCAGGGCTGGAAGGGGGAGCCGACCTACCTGCGCATCGGCGACGGAAACTTCATCGGAGAGTTCGTCACCATGCACAGAGCCTACACGGCCGAAGGCGCAACCGAGATTGGAAATAACAACTACTTCATGGGTTATTCCCATGTCGGTCATGATTGCAAGATCGGAAATCATTGCGTGGTCACGAACTACGCCGGTCTCGCCGGTTTTGTGCAATTGGAAGATAGAGCATGGTTGGGTGCCTACGCCGGCATTCACCAATTTACCCGAATCGGCTCTTTGGCGATGATTGGCGGCGGGGGAAAGATCGGCAAAGACGCCGTGCCTTTCATGATCTATCAGGGGATGCCCGCAGGCGCCGCTTCTGCGAACGTGGTCGGCATGAAGCGCAACGGAGTTTCCGAAGAGGCCAGAATGGCGATCAGAAAGGTTTTCAAAATTCTATTTCGTTCATCCCTTGGCGTGTCGGAGGCCTGTGAGAAGATTCAAAATGAGCTTCCCATGCTCACTGAGGTTGAGCATATCCTGCGGTTTATCAAGGAATCCGACCGGGGCATTGCACTTTAGGAGCGATGGGCCGGTTTCGTAGTTTTATTTTTGACTTCAAATTGAATTTAACAGGGGCACGAATATGCTGCAGAGTCGATCAAAACTTCCGCACTATAAAGTCGCCGTCGTCGGCGCCGGTCATATGGGTCGATACCACATCGGCGCCTACGCTGAGATTCCCAATGTGGAATTTGTCGCGGCTTGCGATACCGACGCCGAGCGCATCAAAGAGCAATTCCAGGCCTTTGAGTTGCCGATTTGTACGGATTACCGAGATCTAATCGGGAAAGTGGACGCCGTTTCCATCGCCGTTCCGACGCATTTGCACTTTCAGGTCGCCAAGGAATTTCTCGAAGCGGGCATTCATGTCCTGGTGGAAAAACCCATTACTCCGAGTTTGGAAGAGGCCAGTGAGCTTTTTGAACTGGCGGAGAAAAAAGGCTGTCAACTTCATATCGGACACGTCGAACGCTTCAACGCGGCGGTACTGGAAATCAAGAACATCGTCGAGGAGCCGCATCTGATCGAAACGCGAAGGCTTGGACCTTTTACGGGGCGCATCACTGACGCCGGGGTCGTGCTGGACTTGCTCATTCACGACATCGACATCGTGCAGAATCTTATCGGTCGCAAGATTACTAAACTCAGCGCAATGGGCAACTCCATCAAAAGCGACATGGAGGATTTTGTCAGTTTGCAAATGCAGTTTGAAGGAGGGTGCGTCGCCAGTTTGTTGGCCAGCCGCGTCACCGAACAGAAAAGCCGCACTCTTGTCGTCCATCAAAAAGATGCTTACGTGCTACTGGACTATACGGATCAGTCCATCGAGATACATCGCCAAGCCAGCAGCAGTTATCGTTTTTCGTCTGACCAACTGCGCTATAAACAGGAAAGCCTGATCGAGAGAATATTCGTTCACAAGGAAAACCCGCTTCGCCTGGAGCTTCAGCATTTTCTCGACTGCTGCGCGGGACTGGCCACGCGAATGACGACAGTCAAAGCGGACTTGCGCAGTTTGCGGGTCGCCATCGAAGTGCTGGATCATCTTCGAGAACAGAATGTTGTTTCTTGATTGTCATAAATAGAAATTGCGCTGACCACCTTAACGAGGTTTCAGAATGAAATGCCTGGGCATCATTGCCGGCGGCGGTAAAAGCCCCGTCATCGCGGCGCAAAACGCCGGGGATTGCGGCTGGCGAGTCGTCGTATCCGTGATGGCGGAAACCGGTGCCAAGTTTCCGGCATCGGCGGCGGATATGGTGCGCGAAATCTCTTTGGCGAAAGCCGGGGAGATGCGCGATTATTTCAAATCGGAAGGCGTCACGGATGTTATTATCATTGGGAAAGTCGAAAAGACGCTGAACTTTGCGAGTCATGATTTTGATGAAACGGCTCTGGGCATGTTGTCCCGGCTGGCTGGTCGGGGCGATATTCAGATCGCGCAGGTTGTCATTGAAGAACTTGAAAGTCTGGGATTCCACGTTCGCCAGCAGACGGAATTTATGGATGATCATCTTCTGCCGGAGGGTGTTCTTTGCGGCGTAGTCAGCGACATGGCAGCGAAAGATATTGAAAAGGGACTTGAAGTTGCACGCTCTTTGGCGGCTCATGACATTGGTCAGACAGTTGTGGTGCGTGAAGGCGCGGTGATTGCCGTGGAAGCCTTTGAACACACGGATGCAACCGTCCAGCGCGCAGGGACGCTCGTCGCCGGCCAGTTGACGGTGGTCAAGGTTGCCAGGCCGAATCAGGATCTCCGCTTCGATGTTCCGACCATCGGCGCTGAGACAATCCGGGTTTTGTCTGAAGCGGGCGCAAAAACGCTCGCGGCGCAAGCGCAGAGCACTATTTGGATTGATAAAGAGAAGACCATTCAACTGGCGGAAGATCTGGGGATCGCCATTGTCGGTATCAAATATTCATGAGGTGAGACCATGAAATCCAATTTTGTCGCATGGGTCGTTTTTGCGGCGTCTATACTGCTGGTGTTCGCGCCCGCGCTGGCCGGCGACGATGAATCGGATAACTCCAAAGATGATGAACAAGTCGATGCGCTCAAAACAAGAATTGAGGCTTTGGAAAAAGATCTGGAAGCCTTAAAGGAAAATTCCGAATACGCAAAGATTCACTTGAAAAACATGGACTGGGATTCAGGCAGAGACTACCTGCTTCTTTCCAACGGCTGGTCCGTTTCAATGCATGGCGAGTTTCGCACCAGGGCGCTATGCGAGGCCAATACCCTCAACAGCTACCTGAACAAGGCGGGTGAACAGATTTATGCTTATGATCCCAAGACCACGTTTTCCAATGATTATGGATGGTGGGATTCACGAGTCCTTTTGTCGATGATTTTCAACCTCGGGGACACGGTGGATATCGTCGCGATGCTGCAATTGGGCGATTGGGCCTGGGGTTCGCAAGCCCCGGCTTTCGGTGGAAGCGGTAATGAGAAATTCGACCACGCCACACTTTGGATAAGGGAGCTTTGGGCTCGCTATTCACTGGCGCCGATCCCGCTGTTTATGGATTTCGGACGAATGCCCTACGTCGTGGGAAACCGAATCATCCAGGGGTCAGAGGCCGACGGAGCGCGACTGTACTTCAGGCATCCCTACTTCGAGGTCGGTTTTGGCGGTTATCGCTACTACGAGGGCGAGAACTACGAGATGGAAATGAAATACAACGACGATGAGGATAATTTTCAGGCTTGGCTCGATATCAAACCCGCAAAAGCCCATACATTGTCTTTGTTCAGTTGGTTCACCTTATACGAGATACCGCAGTACCCGAGTTTCGTGATCGACACCAGCCCTTTGTGGCTCTTACCGGAGTACACGCACGAAAAATACCACGAACAGACCAACGATCATTGGAACCTTGGCTTTAACTACGTCGGTGATCTGACCGAGAACTTCACCGTCAATCTGGAATATGATCAACAAGGGGGAGAAATTCACGCCAGCGATGACGTGTTCGACGATGTTGAAGCTATCAATTTCAAAGGTTTCGCGGGCTTCGCCAAGTTCGACTATAGATTCTTAGGGACGGAAACCATTGCGCTGACGGCTGGGTACGGGTCCGGGGATGATCCCGAAACCGTTGACTACGAGGGCTATTTCGCACCGCACAACGATTTCGGCATTCGCGATGAAACCATGGATGAACCGATTAAGCGTGGTTTTTTCAACGTCTATGAGTATCTTTCACCGGGCGCGGGCGTGCCGGGAAGGTTGGAAGACAATCTCGGTTCCGGCGGCATCGAGAATACGACCTTCGTCAACCTGGCTTGGGACTCGAATTTTCATGACTTCCATCACTATTATCTTAGCGTAGGTTACATCAAGGCATCTGAAAAAAATCCAGAAACCGATTCGGATGTCATCGGCATTGAAAACGATTTGCGTATAGACTATCTATTTTCCAACAACATTACTTTCTCGCTTCACGGCGGTCATCTTTTTATTCTTGGCGATTATTTTCGCAAAGACGCGCATGACGCCGCCTCGCTTCGCGGCGAATGGAAACTGACCTGGTAATATGACGGACGGCCCGCTGCAGTTGCTGTTTCAATTTGATCGGGTGCTTTTCTGCGCGATTAACCAGATTGATTGGGCGGCCTGGGACTTTCTTTTCGGTTATGGAACAGACCTTGGGCTGGGACTGGTCCTCACGATTCTGCTATTCGTCGGTCTCTTGGTTTTCGACCGGAGCAGGTTTCCCAAAAACTTCATTCTCGTCGGACTGGCGATGGCTCTGGCCGGAACCGTGAATGGTGGAATCAAGGAATTCGTTCAAAGGCCGCGTCCGCTGGCGGACACGCATTTCAATGTCGAAGACGATCCCATACAGGAAAGGCGGCTTCTCGGCGGCCTGAACGTACGGTATTACCTCTGCGATGATCCGGCGGCGCCCTACATGACGAAAACAATAAAAGTCATCGGGAAGCCCTATCGGAAACGCTCCTTTCCCTCCGGACACACGGCGGCGGCTTTCGCCTTTGCAGTCGGGCTTATCTACATTTCACGCAGTCGAATGGCATGGCTGCTTCTGGTTTTTGCTTCTTTCCTCGGCGTGTCGAGAATTGCGTGCGGGATCCACTTTCCTCTGGATGTTTTGGCCGGGGCTTTTGTTGGCTCGGGGGTATCATGGGGATTTTTGCGCTTTTTTGAGATGTTCCACGGCCTACGCAGTTTTCCTGATCGCAAAAAATATTCGAAGCGACCTGAGACCCGGAAAAATATCATGATGGTCGTGGGAGAGGCCAGCGCGGACATTTATGGATCGCGCGTGCTGACGGAGTTGAAAAAGCTTGATTCTGATATCGAAGCCTGGGGCGTCGGCGGGAGCCAATTGAAAAAGGCCGGTTTGAGACTGCGCGCCGATGCGCATGATCTGTCCATCGTTGGATTTACCGCAGTGCTGACATCCCTGGCGACGATTGTTAAAATCTATTGGCGGCTTATGCGCTCGCTGAAAAAAGAAAAACCCGACGCGTTGGTGTGCGTCGATCTCCCCGACTTCAACCTCATGCTGGCCGCGCAGGCTCGCCATCGCTCAATCCCCGTCCTCTACTATATCAGTCCGCAGTTCTGGGCCTGGCGCAGCGGTCGCATCAACAAAATGGCTGACAAGGTCAGCAAGATGATTGTGGCTTTTCCTTTTGAAAAACCCTTCTACGAAAAAGTCGGCGTTCCCGTGGCTTTTCATGGGCATCCGATTTTGGAAGGATTTCAGAGGAGATTCGATTCCCCTGAAGAGGCCAGGCGGCATTTTGGCCTTGATACTGATCGGAAAATTCTCGTCCTTGCGCCAGGGTCGCGCTCAAACGAACTCAAGTACAATGCTCGGGAAATGTTTGAGGCGGGCCGCTTAATTCTTGACGAGTTTTCGGATTGGCAAATCGCCGTGCCGCTGGCGCCTAAAGCCGATGAAGACTACCTTGCAACCGTAGCGGCTAACGCCGGCATTGAGCCAGTATTTACACGCGGCGACAACATCGATCTTTTCGCCTGCGCTGATTTCGGAGTGATTTGTTCAGGCACGGCGACGCTGGAGGTGGCGTTGGCTGGTCTTCCCATGGTGATCGTCTATCGCGGCCATTGGTTGAACATATTTTTGGGCCGACGCCTGGTGAAGATAGATCGAGTCGCTTTGCCCAACATCATTTTGGGCGGCCCATCGCCGGTTTTTCCGGAGTTGATACAGCAAGAAGCGAAGGCTTTACCCGCTGCGCAAAAGGTTCTTTCCATCTTGCGGGATGCAGGGGAGTATGCAAAACTTCAAAATGCTTGTGACCGCGTGAAACAGAGCCTCCTGGGTGGAGATACAAGCGCTTTGGTTGCGCGGGAAATCCTCGATCTCGTTGTGAAAAGGACCAAATGATAAGAAAAGCTTGGGATAAGTATTACTTGTCGAACGAAGAGTCCGTCGACACTTTTTTCCGTCTCATCGCTTATTTCAAGAGATACAAATTCTGGATGGCCCTGGCCATTTTGTGCGCCCTGGTCGTATCCGCCATGACGGCGCTGACAGCATATCTGCTCGATCCGGTCATGAATAATATATTCGTGGATCTGAAGACAGACTTTCTTAAAGTGATCGCTGTTGCGATTGTCGCCATATTTTTCATCAAGGGTTTTTTCCGCTTTTTACAAAACTACATTCTCCGTTCTGTCGGCGAGCGGGTCATCCGACGGATGCGCGGACAGCTTTATAGCCATTACCAATACCTCGACGCATCGTATTTCACCGAAACTCACGTTGGCGTGATGATGAGCCGCATCACCAATGACGTGAACATGATGCAACGGGCCGTGCCGAGTTTAGTTTCCTTGTTTCGGGAACCCATCACAATGGTCATGCTGGCCGTTGTGGCCTTCTACGAGTTCTGGCAGGCGGCCATTGTTGTTTTTGTGATCTTTCCGCTGACGGCATTCCCCATCGCGCACTTCGGTAAACGCTTGCGCAAATGGGTCAAGCGCGGGCAAGAGCGAATGGGCGAGCTTAACACCATCCTCAAGGAAACTTTCAGCGGCGTGCGCGTGATCAAGGCCTTTGGTATGGAGGAATATGAGATCAAGCGCTTTCGCCAGGAAAACCAGCAGGTTTTCGAAGCCAACATGAAAACGGTAGTTTTCGATGAACTCTCAAGCCCGGTTATCGAGGCGATAGGGTCCGTGGCCGGAGCTTTCGTCGTTTTGATTGGCGGCATGATGGTGATTCGCGGAACCATCACAACCGGTGCATTCTTCGCATTCCTTGCTTCCCTGGGAATGATGTATGAGCCTCTAAAGAAGATCAGCAAGATGTACATGAACTTCAACGCGGCCCTGGCTGCGTCGGTTCGCGTCTTCGAGGTGTTGAAGACGGAAAATAAAATCTGTGATCGCCCTGGCGGCGTTGAAATGCGAGGCGTTGAAAAAGAGATTCGCTTCGACAATGTTGTTTTTTCTTATGATGACAAAAGCGCCGAGCCTGTCTTGAAGGGCGTGGATTTTACGGCTCAGGTCGGGCAGGTGGTCGCCATCGTCGGATCTTCGGGTTCAGGGAAAACGACCCTCGTTAACCTGCTGCCGCGATTTTGGGATGTGCGCGACGGGAGCATTCTTGTTGACGGCGTGGACATCCGGGACATCAAACTTGTTTCGCTTCGCAGCCATATCGGAATTGTCACGCAGGAGGTTTTTCTGTTTGACGATACGGTATTTGCAAATATTGCCTACGGTGATGAAAACGCCGATTCCGCTCGTGTCGAGCAATGCGCCATAGACGCTAACGCGCACACTTTTATTCAGCAGATGCCGAAGGGTTATGAGACGAGCATCGGCGAGTTGGGCGTAAGACTATCCGGCGGGCAAAGGCAGCGGCTGGCTATCGCTCGCGCTCTATACAAGGATGCGCCTATCCTGATACTGGACGAGGCGACCAGCAGCCTGGATACCGAAAGCGAGAGGGAGGTGCAGATGGCGCTCGAACGTCTGCTGACCGGTCGGACTTCCTTCGTGATTGCGCACAGGCTCTCCACAATCCAGAAAGCGGACAGGATTCTCGTTTTGAAAGACGGCCAAATCGTGGAAGATGGGCGTCATGACGATCTCCTGGCGCAGGGCGGAGAATACGCCTACCTGTACGGACTGCAATTTGACGTGTCGCAGGAGTCGGAAGGATAGGTCATGTCCATGTCCCCGGCATTGCGCCTGGCTGTTGGTCTTGGCGCCCTGACAATTTTACGCCTTTTATTAATCGGCCAAACCAATCTGATACCCGATGAGGCCTACTACTTTTTTTGGGCTGACAAGCTTGAAGCCTGTTATTGGGATCAGCCGGCGGGCGTCGCGGTCGTGGGCAAGCTAGCTCTATGGCTTTTTCACAAGAGTGTTTTCGGCGTGCGCCTGATGGCCGTCGTATTGTCGCTGATCGCCTCTTTGGCGGCATATGATCTTGGTAAAACCTGTCTTGGCTCTTCGATAAAGGCTGCGCACGGCGCCCTGCTCGCGCAAGTTCAACCTCTGCTTGGCCTCGGCGCTGTGCTGATGCTGCATGACACGGTCATGGCCGCAGCGTGCATGGTCGCACTGGCTTTTAGCGCCCGGGCTGTCGTCAATGACAAGCCTGTCTGGTGGTACGCTGTGGGCATCGCGGGGACCGCCGCTCTGTACGCCAAGTTTTCAGCCATTCTTTTAGTCCCTTGTCTTGTTGTGTTTTTTATTCTGTCTCCCAAAAGCCGTCGACATTTGCTTCGACCCGAACCGTATTTGGCCTCTTTCATTTCCGCCGTTCTTTTCTCGCCCGTGATTTTGTGGAATATGCGCAATGGCTGGGTGGCCTATTACGCCGTCTCGAAGCTGTCCGGGGATTCCGGAATGAGCGTCTTGGAGCGCATGGTTTCGCCCTTCGACTTTCTCGGTTCACAGATTCTTCTAGTGACGCCGATTCTGTTTGCATTAATCGCGCTGGCTCTTTTCGATGTCTGGAAAAAACGCCGCCATGAATCGATGGATGGACGGATATTTCTCGCATCCGTGACTGCCGGCATCATCGGTTACTTTTTCGTCCAGGCTTTTCGGGCGAAAGTGCAGGGGAACTGGGCGGCCTTGGCGTATATTCCGGGGAGTTTGCTGGCCGTCGATTACATCGCGGATCGCTGGAATCGGCGCAGGGTTCGGATCTGGTCGCTAGCGGGAATCGCCTTTGCGGCGGCGGCGACCCTCTGCATTCATGCCCATGCCATTCGTCCTTTTATTCCTTTGCCAGCTGGCATCGATATGAGCGCACAGGCCCACGGATGGGAGGAACTGGCGGACGAAGTGAAAGGACATTTGAAAAATTACGGCACGGGCGCGGCGGTTATGGCGCGTCGCTACCAGGTGGCCAGTGAACTCGATTTTTACCTGGGACCGGAAGTGGATGTTTACTGCGCTTCGTATGCCAGTCGCGGCAGCCAATATGATATATGGCAAAACTATGACGAGCTGACCGGACGCGACGTGGTCTATGTGGATTATCAAGGGGAAGCTCGAAAGCTGTTTTTGCATTTTGGCAAATGGGAAATGCTTGGCCAAATCCCCCTTGGGCATACCGGAAAAAAGGGAAAGTCAGTAAAAATATTTGGGTTGAGGGGTTTTAAAACGAAGGGTCCGCTTGAAGCCTACTTCGCCGACCCCTTTGCGGATTCGTTGGCACGGCTCAAGTATCGCATCAAGGTTGGGGATAAGCGATGATGCTTTTTGTTTATCGCATTGGGACGTGGGTTTTCGGGACCATCGCATTGCCCATTGTCCTGGGGATCACGGTTTTTTCGCCAAGATGGCGGCAGGGCATTGTGCAGCGGCTTGGATTCGTTCCCAAGCACGTCGGAGAAAAACGACTGCTTATTCACGCCGCGAGCGTCGGAGAAGTTCACGGGGCGTCGGCCTTGATCGCCAAAATTTCGAAACGAATTGGCGTCGACAAGATTGTCATTTCCACGATGACGCCGACGGGAAACGACGAGGCGAAAAAGCGTTTCCCCAATCATCATGTTTGCTTTTTCCCCGCCGATGCGGGAGCGATCCCGAGTCTTTGGTTGCGTCGCCTGAACGTAGATCGTGTGATTTTGTTCGAAACGGAGCTTTGGCCGATATTTCTTGCCGAGTGCGCTTCGATGGGTATCCCGGCAGCGATGATCAACGCCCGGATTTCTGATCGAAGCTTTCCGCGATACCGATTTTTTAATTTCTTTCTGCGCCGATTTTGGGCGCGGCTTTGCTTTGCCGGCGCGCAAAATGAAAGCTACGCAAAAAGGCTCATCGATCTTGGCGTCGATCCAAAGCTGTGCCGCGTGACGGGCAACATCAAATTCGATTCATTCCGGCAGTCTGCGAATGTGAAAAGTGAAATCGTCGAGATGGTTCGGGGATTCAAAGGCGAAAAGCGCCTACTTGTATTTGCCAGCACGCACGACGGCGAAGAGGCTTTAATTCACAAAAGCCTGCAAGTGATTTTTCAGGAATTTTCAGATGTCGCGGCGATATTGGCGCCTCGGCACAAGGAGCGCTTCGATGCGGTTTGGCGTCTTGTCAAAGGGGCGATTCCGAATGCAGTGCGCAGAAGCGAATGGGACGCCGGAAATCAAGCATGCAACACGCGATTGATGCTGCTGGACACGCTGGGCGAACTGTCCTCATGTTTCCCTGCGGCGACTGCCGCTTTTGTTGGCGGTTCCATGGTCAACGTGGGAGGCCATAATCTTTTGGAGCCCGCAGCTTTCGGCGTACCGGTCATCAGCGGAACGCACACGCAGAATTTTCAAACAGAGATGCGTCTTCTGAACGAGTCGGGCGGAATCATCACTGTTAACAATGGCGAAGAGTTGACTGAAGCGCTTCGTCGTTTGCTCTCCAATGAATCTGATCGAGACCGGATCGGCGCTGCGGCAGAAGAAGCGGTGGAAAATGGCGGCGGAACTTTGGCAAAGACGATGGATCTTTTGGCGGAGCACAAGTTCTTTTAGCGTAAACCAACGCTACGCCGTCCAAGATAGTAAAATCCTGTTGCTATGATGAAGACCGCGAATCCGCCGTGCGTTGCATGAAGCTTGACAGGATGCGTGCGGACATGTTCCCAAAAATGCATTGATTCGTTATATTATTGCGCTTGAACTCCGGTTTTAGGTGGCCTGCGTTTTCGGTGCCGCAAAGAAACAAGCCGGAGTTTTGTTGATAGTGAAAATTTTTCGGGGCCTTTCGTAAAATGAATATTCTAATGCTCCATCCGCATGACATTTACTCCAACTCGGAGCCGTGGACCGTTCGGATCACGTACCTCGCATCGGAATTCGTCAAAAGAGGCCATAATGTTCGCCTGATTTATCATCTCATCGACCCGCGAGTTTCCCTGGAAGACGCCACCACCAGGCAGGAATATCCCTTTACGACCATTCCGGCCTATCGAGGGCAGTTCGCCCTGTTCGCCAAGATGCGTAGCGTGCTCGAATTTGCCCGCTGGGCCGATGTGATTCATTTTCAAAAGTGCTTTGCCCATGTTTCGGTGCCGGCTTTGTGGGCCGGTTATCGCTTGGGCAAACCCGTGCATTACGATTGGGACGACTGGGAATACGGCATTTATAATTACAATCCGATGAATCGTTTCGTCGGTTCCATCATCAATGTTTTTGAGAAAAATCTGCCCCGCATGGTTGATTCCATCAGCGTGGCCTCTGGGCCGATCAAACAGATGGCTCTGGATCGCGGCGTTCCCGAATCGCGCATTTTCGACGGGCACGTCGGAGCAGACCTGGATCGCTTTCGCCCGGATATCGACGGCGCACGCGTTCGCGCCGAGCATCATATCGCCGGAGATATTGTTTTATACCTCGGGCAGCTTCACGGCGCGCAGTACTTGGAACTCTTTCTGGCCTCGGCTCGCGCGGTCATGGACCGGGGGAAAACCCCGACTTTCCTGATTGTTGGCGGCGGCGAGCGTTTCGGCGAGCTCTTTCAGATCGCCGAAGACATGGGCGTGGGGCACAAGGTCGTCTTCACCGGAGCAGTGGACCACGATCTGATTCCTGAGTACGTGGCGGCAGCGGACGTTGCCGTGGCCTGCTTCGCGGACAACCCGCAGGTGCGTACAAAATCCCCCTTAAAAATTTGTGAGTATCTGGCTGCGGGTAAGGCCATCGTGGCTTCAGAAGTAGGCGAGGTTGCGCGTATGGTCGGCGACGCGGGTATACTCGTCGAACCGGGCGACGCCGACGCCATCGCCGACGCAGTCGTCGGGCTTTTGGACGATCCAGACCGGCGCAGGGTTTTGGGCGAAAAAGCCAGGCGGCGCGCCGAGAGCGAATTTAATTGGGGCGTCACAGCCGAGCGCATGTTGACCGCCTATGAAATGATCCTGGATGAATCTCGCTGGCTATACTGGAAGCTTGATAAAAAAACGACTGGCGATCCCTTTCTTGTCACACCATCCGGCCCGCCCAGGCCGATTCCCGCCTCCAAAATGCCTCCAGCTCGAAAACCTTTGAGTCCGCCGCCGCCCATGACCGGGGCTGACCGGAAGACGCAAACTCAACCTGTTGACAGCAGGGCCAAAAAAAAAATAGTTGAGCCGATCGAAAAAAAACCGGCAGACGAAAAACATGGGGATTCGTTTGTCGATAATAAAGATGAGTGCGTGGAAGAAAAGCAAAATTCCTACTGCGTCGATCCGCCAAAACCACCGCGCTATCATTTGGGACCGCTGGAGCCTGCCAGGGGCTTTGTCGAAGCGAACCTGGACATCATCGGCGCGTTGGACGGCAAGGTTTCCTTTATCGGCCCCTATACGGTGCAGATCGATCCGACGGACAGTTGCCCGAACGATTGCATCGCCTGCTGGTGCCGCTCGCCGCTTCTTCTGGACAAAAAAATGCCCATCGAGCTTCAGCGCAAAAGCTTGACTCTCGATCAGATCCTGGCGGTGCTGGATGACTGCGTGGCGATGGGGACGCGAGAGATATATGTTGCCGGAGGCGGGGAACCGATGTCGTATCCTCACATCCTGCCGATGATTGACGCCATCAAGCGCCGCGGCCTGATATGCAACCTCAACACCAGCATGCAGAACGTGGATAGGGACATGGTCAAGGAACTTGCGCGCATGCGCGTGGATTACATGACCGTCAGTGTGTGGGCCGCCAGTCCCGAGGTTTATGTCCTCACGCATCCCAGTAAAATTGAGGAGCATTTCTGGGATCTTAAGGAAAACCTGACCCACCTTAACGAGATCAAGCGCGAGGTCCCTTACATCAAGACCTATAACGTTCTGTCCAATCTCAATTTCCATGAATTAAAGGAGATGGTGGATTTCGCCATCGATACGAAATCCGAGAGCGTTGAGTTCACCATGGTGGATACAATCCCCACCAGGACGGACTCGCTGCTTCTGGACGATCAGCAGCAGCTCTGGCTTTTTGAAGAGGCCGAGCGCGTTCGCCACTGGATTGTTGACGACGAAAAGGAAAGCCGCGTTCACTTATTTATG
>Ga0307990_1001178_pt1 | contig 22323 bp, 11 predicted proteins | sample EllFjometagen129_FD_203168 | JGI IMG/M metagenome (GOLD analysis project Ga0307990, IMG submission 203168) | Marine microbial communities from Ellis Fjord, Antarctic Ocean - #129 | ecosystem: Environmental > Aquatic > Marine > Unclassified | place: Southern Ocean | collected 2014-10-08
TGTTGAAGAATTGGAGCAGGTTCACAAGGATGGCTCAATCATTTGGACGGAAATAACCGCCCGATTTTTACGAGACGGTGATGGCCGACCGGATAGAATTCTTGGAGTCACCCGCGACATCACCGACCGCAAGCGGGCCGAGGCAGCGCTACGGGAGAGCGAAGAGCGATACCGGCTTCTAGCCGACAACGCTTCGGACAACATCTGGGTTCTTCGGCTGGAGGACCTGCGCTACACCTACATCAGTCCGTCGGCGACGAAAATATTCGGCTATACACACGAAGAATCAATGGCCAAAGAATTTCAGGAGCACGTGACTCCCGGTTCCTTGGACATCCTCCAAAAAGTTCTTGCCGAGGAACTCAAAAGAGACGGCGATCCCGGCGTGGACTCGAAACGATATCGCGTGCTTGAGCTTGAACAATACGTCAAGGGCGGCGGTAAAATCTGGACGGAAATATCCGCCACATTCATCCGGAACCAGGGCGGCGTGCCCATCGCAATGCTCGGCGTCACCCGCGATATTACAGACCGCATGAAAGCCGAGGAAGCGCTCAAAGAAAGTGAGAGGCAACTTCGCAATATTTTTGAAAATAGCACAAACATGTTCTTTTCCCATACACCCGATCGCGTTCTGACCTATCTGAGCCCACAGGTGGAAAGCATGCTGGGATATACGCCGGAAGAGGCCAAGACCAATTGGTCGCAGCTTGCTTCGGACAACCCAATCAATGAAGAGGGCCTCCAGAAAACTGCTATGGCCATTGAAAGCCGCAAATCCCAGCCGCCTTATGAATTGGAATTGGTGCATAAGAACGGGAAAATGGTGATGGTGGAAATTCGGGAAGCGCCGGTTGTAGAAAATGGAATAACAACGACCATTGTTGGAGCGGCGACAGACATCACCGAGCGCAAGCAGGTCGAGGCTTTGATTCGAGTGCGAGCCGACCTATTGGAGTTTTCGGTTTCACATTCTCTCAATGAATTGCTTCAAAAAACTTTGGATGAAGTCTGCGCCCTGGTTAACAGCCCGGTCGGTTTCTACCATTTTTTGGACGCCGATCAGAAAACCCTGACCTTGCAAACGTGGTCCGCGCGAACGGAAAAGGAATTCTGTAAGACGGATAAGGAGAGCTTGCACTATGGAATCGACCAGGCCGGAGTCTGGGTGGACTGCGTCCGTGAAAGGCGCCCCGTGATCCACAATGACTATGCGAGCCTGCCTAATAAAAAAGGAATGCCCGAGGGACATATTAAAGTCACCCGGGAACTCGTCGTGCCGATCATGAGAGAGGACAATGTCGTCGCTATTTTGGGCGTGGGCAATAAACCGCACGATTATTTGGAAAAAGACGTTGAAATCGTTTCCTACTTGGCGGATGTCGCATGGGAAATCACCGAGCGCAAGCAGGCGGAGGAGGCGCTGCGTGAGAGCGACAGGCGTCTGCGGCTGTTGATAGGAAAATCTAACGATATTGTCGCCGTCATTAATGAAGCAGGAAAGGAAAATTTTATATCCGAATCGGTCAAGCGCGTTACCGGATATTCCGTTGAGGAAATCCTGGGCACCAGCGGATTCGATCATGTTCATCCCGATGATGCCGAGCATTTGCATGAAACTCTTGGCTGGCTTATCGACAATCCCGGCAGAAGCACGCGCGACGATTACAGGCACCGTCACAAAGAAGGATACTGGGTGCACTTGGAAGCCATAGGAACAAATTTGCTGCAAGATCCGATCATCAATGGCGTCGTACTGAATATTCGCGATATCACCGACCGCAAGCGAGCCGAGGAAGAAAAAGAAAAACTTGAAGGCCAGCTTCGCCAGGCACAAAAGATGGAGGCTGTCGGTCGTCTGGCGGGCGGCGTGGCGCATGACTTCAACAACATCCTCACCGGCATCAACGGCTACTCGGAAATGATCCTCAATGGACTGGATGCGGATGATTCCCTTCGCCCCAACATGGAAGTGATTTTAAGCTCCGGGAAGCGGGCGGCTGGTTTGACCAACCAACTCCTCGCCTTTTCACGCAAACAGATCATCGCTCCCAGGGTGATCCAGCCCAACGATATTCTGTTCAATTCCCAAAAGATGCTCAGGCGCATCATCGGCGAGGACATCGATTTTGTCTTTGCGCCCGGCAGCAGGCTATGGCGGATATTGGCCGATCCCACGCAACTCGATCAGGTATTGATGAATCTGGCGGTTAATGCCCGCGACGCCATGCCCGACGGGGGCAAGCTGACCATCGAGACTCAGAATGTGACGCTTGATGACGAGTACTGCAAGTCCCACGCGGGATTTAAACCCGGCAACTATGCCATGCTGGCGGTCACCGATACCGGGCACGGCATGGATGAGGAAACGAAGTCAAAGATTTTTGAGCCTTTCTTCTCCACGAAAGAAGTAGGCAAAGGTACGGGCCTGGGGCTTTCCATGGTGTACGGCGTCATGAAGCAAAACAAGGGCTTCATCAACGTGTACTCCGAAATTGATGAAGGCACGACCTTCAAGATTTACTATCCCGCCCTCGAAGAAAAGGCGGAAAAACCGGCCAAGGACAAACTCGCCGATATGCCCGCGGGTACGGAGACGGTTCTGCTGGTCGAAGACGAGGAGATAGTGCGCAATCTGGCGAAAACAGTTCTTGAAAGGCAGGGCTACACAGTGATTGATGCGCCGGATGGGAAAAAGGCGCACCTTGAATACACGCAGTACTCCGGCAAAATAGACCTTCTCCTGACCGATGTGATCATGCCGAAAATGAACGGGCGCGAACTGTACAAAAAGCTTCTTGACTTGAAACCCGGTCTTAAGGCGCTGTTCATGTCGGGCTACACGGAAAACGCCATCGCTCATCACGGCGTTCTGGACAAGGGCACACATTTCCTTCAGAAGCCCTTCACCATCCAAGCTCTGGCCAAAGCAGTGCGAAAAGCGCTGGATGGTGTTTAAGTATGAAGTATGAAGTATGAGTTTCGCGGACGCTATCCGGCAATCCGCCCTTCATTCTTCATCCTTCCCCCTTTGATTGCACAAGCGGGAGCCTGTGTTGAGAAGCAAAGCGCTGGCGAAGTGACAATTTTTGTCATCGTCTTAATAAAGTTACATAAATTGGCATTGAAATTTTTGGGCATCAAAAATCACACAGACTCGTAAATAACTGAAATAAAAAGAAAAGAAAATTTTTCCGTGGCGATTGACCTTTGGCACACTAATTGGATACACTTGCTGTACGTGAGGGTGTGATTTGGGGGAGTAAAATGGTTTTAAAAAAGGTGAAGGGCTTTACACTGATCGAATTGATGATCGTTGTGGCCATTATCGGAATCCTGGCGCTGATAGCCATTCCGAATTTCGTCAATATTCGCGCCTCAGCTTATGGGGCTTCCGCCGCAAGCATGGGGCGCAACGCCAAAGTGGCCATGGAAGTGTATTACAATGAGGCAGGCGGCGAAATTTCCGGTGGATATGCGCAGTATCTGAGCGATCTTCTGTCCTTCGACAGAAACCTCACCGACGATTCGGATGTCACCTTTGAATTTGTAAGTGTTCTTAACTCGGGCTATACTTATTACACGGAACATAGGTACAACCCCGGCGTGCGTTACGTCTACCACGATTGAGTCAGCCGCAACAACATAATCCGGTTTCAACTTTTGCTTTAATCTGTGCTTAGGCTTGGAAATTACAGCTGATGCCATCGATTGCACCTTTCGTCGCCTATAAGCCGACTCAGGATACTCTTGCGCGAGTTGCGTGCCCCCCTTATGACGTTTTATCCGACGATGAGGCTCGCCGGCTTGCCAAAAACGATTCCGCCAGTTTCGTTCGCATTATCCGCCCGGAAGTCGATTTCACCACGGAAGTGAACCCCCACGCCGACGCTGTTTACAAAAAGGGTAGAAAAAATCTCCATGAATTCATCGCGCAGGGCCTGATTAAACCGTCCAGCGGGCAGTGCTTGTATTGCTATCGGCTTGGGCGTGGCGATCACACGCAAACCGGGATCGTCGCCACGGTCAGCCTGGAGGAATACGAGCGGGGGTTTATCAAGAAACACGAGTTCACGCGCCAGAAAAAGGAAAATGACCGAATGCGGCACCTTGATGAAACGGCTGCGAACACGGGACTCATTTTTTTGGCGTATCGCGCGCGCAAAGAAATAAACGATCTGGTCGAGCGGCAATGTGTCCATGAACCGGAACTGCAATTTACAGCCGACGACGGAATTACCCACACGCTTTGGGCCATAGAAGATCCGCTGGACGTGCGGCTGATGCAAAGCGCTTTTTCCCGGACGCCGGCGCTGTACGTGGCTGATGGTCACCACCGCATTGCCGCAGCGCACGGACTGTGGAAACAACGCACCGCAAGCGGCGCCGACAAGGACACATCGGATTACGCTCGAGTTATGGCGGCGATATTTCCGGACGATCAGCTTCAAATACTGCCTTATCACAGATTTGTCGCCGATCTGGCCGGACTATCCTCCGAAGAATTTCTTCGGGAGCTTAAAAAGGTTTTCCATGTTCGGGAAACTTCGGCGCCGCTTCCTTCTTCTCCCGGATCACTGGGCATGTTCATTGAGGGCCAGTGGCGCGCCATCGAAGTGAAAAATAAACCCGACAGCGATATACCTATTGAAGAAAGACTGGATGTTGCGGTGCTGCAAAAGCGACTTCTGGAGCCGATCCTCAAAATCGAGGATCCGCGAACAAATCCGAGGATCGAGTTTGTCGGCGGCATTCACGGTGCGTCAGGGCTTGAAAAAAGATGTCGGGAGCTTCCAGGATCCGTGGCTTTCGCATGCCCCGCCGTCACCATGGACGAACTGCTCGCCGTCGCCGATTCCGGTGCCGTCATGCCTCCGAAATCAACATGGTTCGAACCCAAGCTTCGTTCGGGAATCCTGACGAGATTGCTGTAGGAATTCCAGAGAAGTATGAGGTATGAAGTATGAAAAAAAACGTCGACGCCGCAATCGAACCGAGAATTTTGCCGCAAGGGAAAAAGGGTTAAGCGGAATTTTGGGTTTCTTGCCTGCTGCCGCCCTTGGGAATGACCGGATTATCTCCGAAACTCATACTTCATACCTCATACTTCATACCTCATATCTCATACCTATCCGCTTGCCATGAGGTTGAGCCACTCGCCGAGGATATACTCCATGCGGCCCACGAGCAGCGCGATGCGGCCCATGACGGTAAAGCCGAAGGATGCGCCGAAGGAAATCATCAGCACCCATATTCCGACACGGCTGGCGACGCCGAAGGCTCCCGTGTGTTCTTTGGAGAAAAAGAAGTAGATCAAACCGCAGAACACGCCGATGAAAATCACCCAGTTGCCGAATGTGGCGGCCGCGGAGAAACTCCCATCCGTCATGACGATGAAAGGAACGATGGATGAGGCGATCTGATTCATAAAATCGCTTTTGAGGTATTGCACGAAATTCAAGCCCGCTGTCGTGCCGACGATGAAGGCCAGGGACCAGCGGGAATAGACGCCGAATTTTGACGACAGGCGCAAAACCAGCAGGGTGCCCAGCACAAGGGGGATGATGTACAACAGTTGCGGCTTGTTTCCGCCGACGCCCTCGATGACGCCGGACACGAGATTCGGCGTCAGCTTTCCGAAAAGGTTGGGCACGATCACGTTCCAGAATCCCAGGACCATCCAATACGCGGCGGATACGCCCACAAAGACGTGTTCGGCGAACTTGTAGAAGGGATTGTCATTGTAGAGAAAGGACATGATGCAGATCGTGAAAAAGGCGCCGATCCAGGTCCAGAAACCCTTGAATGTGGTCCGCGTAATCTGCGTTGATTCTTCGCCGATCACCAAGCCGAACTGGTTCGTCACGGGCGCATTGACTTCGACGCTTTCCTGATAGGGCCACGGCGCGATCATTTTGTCCGTGAGCACGCGAACAAGAAGAAAGGTGAGGAAGCTCAGGCCGACAACGGTCCAGATGATCGTTTTTTTCTTTTGCTGATTTGTCATGACGAACTCCGCTCACTTCGCCTGCGGTCGATGAAGAACGTGATATTGCCGATGATGATGAAAAGCATGATAACCAAATGTGCTATGGCCTGCGCGCCCATGCGGATGCGGCCCTTGCACTGTTGAGAATCCGAGTATTGAGGGTAGCGGTCGCCGAGAAGCTTTTCGTATTCGGCCGCAGATTTCAGCCCTCCCAGCACGCCGGCCAATTGCTTGGGATAATACGGGTATAGCAACGGAGCCTGCACGGCTGTGCTTCCTCCGATGATCTTAACGCCCGCCGGGTCCGCGCCGAACTGAATCCACTCTTTAAGGCCCGGTGAGCCGGCGGAAATGTTAATGATGAGATCGAAGTCGCTCAGGTTTTTCACACTTTTCATCATGGGAATGGAGGAAAGCGCCTTGTTGTGAACGTCCGTCGGAAACATCTTTTCAATGTCGGTGAGCATCACGTTGATGACGCCGGGGCCGCCGGATTTGAATCCCAGGTTCACGTAGTCCCGGCCATACTTGAAGGGAAGGTCAACTCCGGTTTCACGCTTCGTGATCACAAGATCCTTTTTCATCTGCTGAATTGTTTGCCGCGCCATGTCCTGGCCGATTGGCCACAGGGCCGAGATATAAATCATGTGCCTTTGTTCCACGAGGTGCCGAAACCAGGCCGTCGCCATCGGTTGCAGTTCCGGTTCCGACGCCGGATCGTAATCGAAGCTCATCAGAATTTTGCTTCCAGCGGGCAACTGATCGACGATCTTGAAGGTTTCCTTGACCATCGGGGTTGGAAATTCCGGAAAACGCAAGGTGAACATCAACGGCAGCGCAACCGACAGGGCCATCAGAAGGAAAATGACTCTTCTATCGATGTCGCGTATTGTCTCAAAGAACTTCATGCTTTCGCTCCCTATTCGACGTCCGAGCCCAGGTAGCCGCGGTCGATGCCCAAAATGATTTTCAGCGATGTGGAAACAATGCCCAGGGCGATGCCGATCATGATCGCCCGCTGCCCGGCCAGATTAGGATAGTTCATGATCCATTCAGCCAATTCGGGGATGCCGAATCCTTCGCCGGGAGTCGTCCAGAAGGAAACCCAGGAGCCGATGAATGTGCGTCCCAATAGAATGATGAATGCCGCCACTAAAAGGATGGTGGCCTCCAGATTTTTTGCGCGAAAGGCCCGATAGCTTGCCGAAGCAACGTAAAACGCCAGCAGGGAGAACATAGTTGCGGCCAGGGGCTTGAAGGTGAAGTCGTAGATGATGTTGAAATAGCTTCCTTGCGCCACGGGATCGCCGGAAATGCCCCCCGGATTGCCGAGCTTGAACATGCCGATGGTGAGCGTGACGAAAAATCCGATCAGGCACATCATCGAATAGCCCCAGCCGGATTGGCGCCTATAAAGCTTGTTGCCGTGAATCTTGACCAGGTTGCCGCCTCCCAGAATGAAGGCAAAGCAGGCGATGATGTCGAAGTAAATCGAAAACTCCTCGCCCAATCCGCTGGCCACCGGGAAGAGTTTCGATAAAATGAGCACCATCCCGACGATGAAGGTTATTGTGAGCGGGATTGTCCTTTTGACAAGCATTTGTTCTACCCTCCGATCAATTCGAGGCGGCTGTGAACAGCCTCTGGAAGAAATCCGTTATTCCGATGGCCCATCCGGCGCCGGAAAGCTCGGCGATCGTGGCGAAAATTCCGCCGACGATCATGCCGAACATCCCCAGCAGTTTGCCTATGTCCTGGCCTTTGAGGCTGCCGAGCAGCTTCGGTTCGCCGGACAAATAGGCTGATGCGGCGAAAAGTTCCTCGCCAATGAGTGTGTAATCGCAGGCGGCAATGAAAAATGGAAGCTGCGCGGGCATGGCGGTTCCAGCGATCTGAATGGCCCCGATGGAATTGCCCGTTTCGGCCAGGATCAGCGATTCGGCGAAAAAGGCCCCGAAATACAGGCAGGTCGCCGGTTTGTTGCGGACCATCAGGCCGTTGACGCCGGCCACGTAGCCGAATTGCTCGTCCGTCAGATACGTGACGATGTCGTCATTGTAGGCGTCGGGACGGCCTACGGAAATAAAAGCTTCTCTGACCGTTTCACGTCCCGTGGTCATCACGAGGCTCTTGGAAGTGGGGACCATCAGGCGCGTGTCGTATTCGGCCACCTGCCTTGCGATCCGGCCCAAAATGACCACGGAGGCGACGGTTTGCACATCGTTCATGTCCATCAGGCCAGGAATATACATAACCGGCTTGCCCATTTCCGTGGCGCGCCCGATGGATTCCTCAATGGCCTCAAGGCCGGCGATTTTTCTGATGAACAGTTTTTTCCCGCCTTTGATGGAACGGATGAAGTACGTGATGAAAATCGACAGCGCCACGGCAAAGAAAAAGAAGTTCCAAGTGCTCCAGTTGATGATCTGCATTTTGGCCTGCGTCGCGTTGCTGCGCTCGGAGACGGAAAGCCAGGCGCCGCCTGCGTCCGATGCGACCACGAGATAGGAATAAATTGCATCTTTGGGAGCGTCTTTGTGCGTCGCATCCTCATATTGGGTTCTATTCTTGCCGGTGGAGCCGATGAATTTATAATCCCCTTCGCGATCAGTGGCGCGGTATATCCGATAGACAAGACCGGCAACGGTTTCGGCAGCCGCCGGAGGCGTCCAGGATACGATGATGCTTCCCCCGGCGTCGTTGGGCTTGTCTTCGGCCCGTATATTGATCGGCGCGGCGATGACCGAGCCGTCGGATATCGTATTTCGCTTTTTGTATGGAATAATTTGCCTGTCGGACGCGACGGGGCCGAAATCGACCGTGACCAGATCGGACACAATGGAAAATGCGTAGGAGAAGCCACCGCCGTCAGCGGAGTCAAGGGCGGCCACCCGATAAAGATAGAGCGTCCCGTTATCCATGCCCTCGTCCGCATATTGGTATTTTTCGCCGTCTTTCGTCTTTTGCAGGTATTTTGCGTCGCCGGCGGAAATCTCATCCACGAACAAAAATGGACTGTAGCCCTTGTCGGTTTTTGCCGACCTGTAGATCACAAAATTTTTTGCCGACGGAGTGTATTTTGGATCACACGGTCGCCAGGAAACGAGGATCGATCCGCCTTCATCGTCCGGGCTGTCTGAAACCGACAGATCCATCGGCGGGCAGATCGGACCCTGCGTTGTATTGCCAGGGACCGGCGCCGGGGCGATTTTCGGCGGCCCGGTTTGCTCGAAAACTTCGGCTGCGCCCTCCATGCCCGGATTGGCTTCGGAAGCTGTGGCTGATGGGGGAAGTTCCTGCGCGATGACCGGCATCGCAACGACAAGCGCCGCAATCACTAAGGCGCAAACCCGCGTGAGTTTTATCATTGTGTCCTCTTGAAACAAATCGGAATGAGGGATGATAATTCTTTATCCGCTCCGGTTGTCTGCTTTATTTGCGACCAGCGCAACCAATGGGATGGCCCTTTGCCGCCATATCGCCAACCGCTGGACTGTAACCGTTTCCATGGGTCTTCGTCAATTCGCGCTCGGTGGTCAATGAACAGTGGTCAGTGTAGGAGCGGCTTTGAAGGTTGCGTAGCTCTTTTGTCCGAACGTCTTATCCGGCGAGGCTCCGCAGTTTTATTTTCTTTACATCGCATCGATTTTCCTCAGCGCATTCTTCGTGCTTTTGCCATAGCGTTCATTCATCAAATATTGAAAAATGGCGACGCCATTTCCGGCGCTTCATAGGCCAATGCATCCACACGCACGCCCTTAGGGCGTGGTGAAATCTCCCGAGAAAGTCGTTTTCATCAATCCGTAAAAGTCATCCTTGTTGAATTTGTAGACTACGGAAATGTCGCCATCGGCGAGCATTGTCAAAGAAGGATTCCAAACCCCCGCATCAAGATCGACATCTTTGCGTTCCCAGGAACCGGAAATATTGCTTATGTAAACCAGTCCTCTCACATCCTCTTGGGCGGTCTCGCCCCAAAGGGCCAAGTGGATGTATCCGGCATCATCAATGAACAGATCATTTTCTCCATCGCTCCTGTTGCCCAGGTCGAAAGTCCTGACAATTTCCCACTGTCCGTTGCCGGATTTTACAAAATAATAGTAAAGATCGTTTTCTCGATTGTAGAAAACCACGTGGGGTTCACCGGACAAGCCCAACGCAAGGGACATTTTACTGGACTGTCGTCCTTCGTCGAACAGAGATTCGGGTGTCCAGATGCCATCGTCGCCGCGTGTCGCCACAAAGATGCTGTCCTGGTAAACGGCGGGATAGTTGCTCGGGCAGTAGAGCACCGTCGGTCGATCCTCGTCGTCAAAGACAAGCCCCCCGACGGCGCCTCCAGGATCGATGGTCTCATATTCCCACACGCCATCATTCCAGGCCGCGTAAACGACGTGGTCATTCGGCGCTTCACGATGATAAACAACGCGCGGTCGGCCCGCGGAATCAACCCCCGCTGCTGCGCTGGAACCAAACTCGCCCGTATCGAGAGTCTCCAGCGCCCAGGAGCCGTCGGTTGCTGAACGTGCGGCGTAATATATGGAAGTGTCGTCAGCGGAGGGAAGCGCCGCATGCAAAACCGCGTCCGGACCGACAGCGATTGAATGGCCATACCCTCCGGACGCAGATGCGCCAATGCCTTCAAGGCGCCATATACCGCTTTCGTCGCTACCATGTAGCACCAAATCGCTGTAGTGCAAAAATAACAATATGTGTGCATGTCCAGCCTCATCGAAAACAGGCTTGCTGGAAGTTGAATGCCTTCCCCCGGCCAGGAGCTTACGCCCCCAGGCTCCCGAAGCGTTCGTCAGGTAGTAGAGGGAGTCATAGGAATACCCATACTCCGCGATATGCACCGCGCCCGCCGAATCCATCGCCGCCGAAACGTACCAACCCTCAAGAGATTCCGCCGCGCTGAAGCGGGTGATCTCCCAGCTTCCGCTCGCGTTCGTCGCGTAACGCACGCCTGTCATAGAACCATCGGCGTATACTACGTGCGCCGCACCCAAAGCACCCAGCACCATTTTTGCCCGGCTCGACAATGCGCCGCACCAGTCCACGAGAATTTCATCCCATGCTCCTCCTGCATTGGTCGCGTATGCAAGCGATCCGCCGTAAACCGAGTATGCAACGTGCAATACCCCATCATCTCCGATTGCCAAGCTCGTTCCCGCATAGGGTCTCTGAGAAGAGATCATCTCTGATTGCCATCCAGAGCCCGTATTCCAATAATGCTGCGTCGAATCCTCCTCCGCGTGCACCTCGTGGAGTGTCCCTTCCGCGTCGAAGGCGAGAGAGAAGGCAGCACGCCACTTGCCATCGGCTGGGATTACTGATTCGATCAACCAAGTTCCGCCGGATTTTTTTGCATAATAAACATCCGACTGGCTGTCGTCGGAAACGTAAAAAGTGTGCGGTTGCTTCAGCATATCGAGAGCAAAGCCCATCCAAATCCCATCGCCAAAAGTTTCAATTGTGTCGATGGTCTCAACCGTCCATACGCCGCTCATGTTCGTTGCGTAAAGTATGTTGATGGGGCGAATATACCCGAAGTACACATAGCTCTGGTAAAGGATATGAACGTATCCATCCGCGTCCACGATGATCCGAGGTTTCTGCCCCCCGTCCTTGTCGATCATTTCATGCGTCATGACGCCGTCCGGGTCCACCTGTATGTATTCAAACACTCTGCCGTACATCGCGGCGATGTGCATCGTGTCATTGGCATCGACGGCTATATCCACGCCCGTCGTCGCCGCTGTTACTGCGAATAGTTGCTGTCGAAGCACGTCCCCGTCCTCATAGGGAGGATCAATATCGAATTCCATCGGGTCCTCGATCTCCACGGGCGTTATAAAGGTCGGCGTGCAGTCCTCCGTATGCGCCATCGTGGTCGTTGTTGACGTGGATGTCGTGGGAGTCGTCGTCGATGTGGTCGTGTGCGTCGTTGTGCTCGTCGTCGTCATTGTGTCGTCATCGAGATCATCATCTGTGTCGTCATCGAGATCGTCGTTTGTTGAATCATCATCCAGATCATCGTTCACATCATCATAGACATCGTCGTCAGCGTCGTCGTCGGCGGGAAAGATATCGTCATCGCCATCATCCGCCGAGGAAGTGCCGGAGGAAGAATCGTCGCCGCAGGAAAGCGGCAAAACAAAAAAAAAGGAAGCCAAAGCGAGCAGCAAAATTTTCATCAAAGAAAGACGGCGCATTTTCACATCCGAAACTTTAGTCATTGGACAAACAACCACGCACGCAAAAAGCCCCAATTATCGAACAATTGACAGTATCACAATTTTCGATGCGCGGACAATGTGTGTTAGGCCGCGCGGAAAATGGCGACTGGCATCACCCGCCCACAATTCATATCTCTACAAATCCTCGCCGATGGGTTACAATATTCAATGGCCGTGTGGATTCTTCCACGCGCTGACGAAGAAGGTTGGGGAATAATAATTTTGAGGTGGCCGACGATAATCGCAATGTGCCTGGCGTTGGTTTGCGTCGTAGGCAATGCGGCTTTCGCACAGTGGATTCCCCTTGGCGACTCATCACCCACGCAAAGCCCCTGGTCCCTGACACTGACGGAAAACACCGATGACGGTCTGATCATCAATTTCACGCTGCACGGCTTCAACCTTGCGACAGACGGCCAATTCGATCAGGTCGCCATACCGGACGCTGCCTTTGTCGGTGAAATTGGAAAGCCCGCTCTTCCGTCGATCAGAAAGCTGATCCAAATCCCGGCGCAAAGCGACTTTCGCGTTGAAATCATCGATGTCGCAAGCGAACACTTCGATGGACTTCTTATTGATCCGCAACAGCCCTTCGTCACGGACTCCCAGGCGCCGCCGCCTTTTGTCATCGACGCCGACGCTTACGCGACGGACCGGCCTTTCCCGGATTACGATGCGACTCTAAAGAATCCGGCGATCTGGGGCGGCCTTCGCACGGCCACGCTCATCATCAATCCGCTGCGCTTCAACCCCCGGACCGGAAGATTGACGGCGGCAAGCCGGATTCGATTCAAGATCGTTTTTGAAGGATTAAACGACCATAACGCCTTGGCGCGCGAGCCGCAATTCGTATCGCCCGACCGCCGCCGGATGTATTCGAAAACTCTATTGAATTATAGCGACAACCCACAAGCGCCGCTTCGCGCCGACGCGCAAACGACTTATCTTATTATCGTTGACGAAGCCTTCGAGGATCACGAAAAAATCACCGAACTCGCCGCCCGACACACAGAATCAGGGCACAGCGTCGAAATCGTCACGGCGCAGGGAATCGTCGGCGAAGAGCCCGCCGCGGACATCAAGGCTTATATTCGCGGCGTCTATGAGCAAAGCTCTCCGCCAATGCTGGAATACGTTCTTTTCATCGGCGACAAGGGCCTGGACCATATTCCCTGGATCGAAGGCGCGACAGGAAAATACGGCGATACCTACTATACATTTTTGGACGGCGATGATTATTTGTCCGATCTCGCCCTCGGGCGTCTTCCCGCAAAAAGCGACGAAGAACTCATTATCATGATCGACAAGATTCTCTACTGGTCGGGCGATGATTTCGGCGGCGACTGGCTGGGAATATCTTTGCTGACGGCGCATCGCCAGGGTTATCCCGACAAGTACACCGCAGTCAGCGAGGCTGTCAGGAATTACGAATATCGACTGCCGGCGCCTATATTCACAACGCAGTACGGAGGCGAAGAGGCCACGAATAACAGCCTGACGGCGCAAATCAACGAAGGCCGCTTTATCATCAACTATCGTGGTCACGGCAACTCCGTGTCATGGCTCGGGTGGTCCGACCTCGGTGAATATTTCAATACCGATGATGTGGCGGCGCTCGGCAATGGCGGACATCCGGCCATTCTTTTTTCCATCGCCTGCGAAAACGCCGACATGGGCCGAGATGATCCCTGCTTTGCCGAGTCGTGGATGATTCATCCCACCGGCGGCGCGGCGGCGGTGCTGGGATCGATCTACGGCAGCTACACGATTCCCAACGACGAGTTCAACAAGTACCTGTTCAAAGCCATATACGACGACGGCATAACCAATCCGGGCTATATTCTCAACAAGGCCAACGCCGATCTCTACGCGCATTTTGCCGGCGATCCGACTTACGAAAGCTATACCCAACAGAACATCGAGATGTATCTGTGGCTTGGCGATCCGGCCATGTCGCTGCCGATTGCGGAACTGGATGCGCCATACAATCTCGGCTCACGGGCTTTGGACAGTGCGCGCATCGTGCTGGATTGGATCGACCAATCGGAAGATGAGGATTATTTCAGACTCGAAATCTCGGAATCCGAAACCGGCGACTGGCAGGTGCTGGAAAACCTGCCGGCTGATGAAACGTCTTACGAGTATGGAAATTTTACGGAAGCGCAGGGCGCTTACTTTCGACTCAAGGCCGTTCGGGGAGAAATTGAGAGTTACTATTCCAACGTCGTGTACGCGCAATCCCTGCCGGCGGCGCCGACAAATTTGCACGCGCACGCGCTCTCTGTTTCCTCGATTCATTTGATTTGGTCCGATAACTCCCAAGGGGAAACGAGCCAGAAAATTCTTCGCCGCGGGCCTGGAGAAAGCGTTTTTCACGAAGCGGCGGAAATGGCGGCGGACCTCTTTGAGTTTACTGACGAAGGATTGCGTGAAGGAAGCGTTTACGAATACCTCGTCGAAGCCATTAGTTTGGGAGGCGGCGCGCAAAGCGCCGACCTGGCGCAAGCGACGACGTTATGCGCCGCGCCGGTTGAGCTTGTAGCCGAGAGTCGGGAGGATATGAGCGTTACTCTTCATTGGCGAGACGTTTCCGAAGGCGAGCAGCGCTTCATCGTGTACCGAAAAACACCCTTCGATGCGCCAGACTGGGAAATTATCGGATACGCCGACACGGACGCCGCCCATTACACGGATTCGACTGTCGGGGAAGCCCAGCGGCTGGCCTGGGCGATCAGTGCGGAAAACAGCGGCGGGATCGGTCCGAAATCCGAAACCTGTTTTGCCTTGACGATTCCGGCGGCCCCGCAAGCTTTGGCCGCTCACCCGGTGTCGTCGTCGTCCATCCAGCTGGTCTGGTCCGATATCAGCCAGGGGGAAACCCACCTGAGCCTGACACGCAGTACGGACGGCGAAACCTGGGCCGAGCGAGCCTTTGTTCCGGTCGACGCCGAGAGCTTTACGGATACCGGTCTTGTCGAGGGGCAAATGGTCTTTTACCGGTTGCACGCCGTCAATGAGGCCGGTCAATCGCCAGCCGGCAACACGACGCAAACCCGCACGCTGCCCGCCCGACCCGCAATGCTCAATGCCGTGCCTGTCGATGCGGGCGTGTCGCTGACCTGGACGGACAACTCCGAGGCGGAAAGCGGATTCCGGATTGAAAGACGTTTTGAAGAAGGCGCGTTTGATACCGTTGCAAGCGTCGGGGAAAACGAAATGACGTTCATTGACACGTCGGCGCCGCCGCGAAAATTGGTCTATCGGGTCGCCGCTTTTCATGAGTACGGCGATTCGGAATATTCTGAACATGCCGAGATTGTGAAGACGGGTGAAGGATCTGATGACGGTGGCGATCAAGACGTGTCGGGCGACAACGGGGATGGCGGCAATAAAGTCGGCGGTGATGAGCAAGATGATTCGGGAGGGGGATGCGGATGGTGATATGTTGTCCGGTTTTTGTCCCTTCACCGCCGGAGATTAGACCTACAAAGTCGTCAATGGCTCCTGCTTGAAAAATGAAGCAAAGGACAATACAGTGCACGGTAGTGCGCTTGTTTTCTTTCTAGAATATTTTATTAGCTTGATTGATTGCTCGGTCGCATAAAAATGCGAGGGGGGGGTGTTGGCAATGGGGAATCGGATTCTGGTTGTCGATGATGATTTGAACATCGGCCAGATCCTGCATGCGGCGCTTGCCGCAAAGGGATTCGAGGTATACGTCACACGAAATGGCGAGGATGCGCTCAAGCAGTTCGATGAACTGAAGCCCGACCTTGTTCTTCTGGACGTACTGCTACCCAAGATGAACGGCTGGGATGTCTGCAAGACAATCAAGGCGCGCCCAGACGGCGAAATCACACCGGTGATGCTGATGAGCGCCGTTTATAAAACTCCAAAAATGCAGCACGACGCCAAAGTGAAATATCGCGCCGACGCTTTCGTCGAAAAACCTTTTCAGCTTTCCCGACTCATCGAGGAAATCATCGGGATGATCGGCGAGCCGCCCCCGCCGGTTGAACCTGTTCAGAAAGAAACTGTGGAAGGCGAAGTGGCTGAAGCCGCGGCGCCGGCAAAGGAGCCGATTGCGCTGGATGGCGATCTTTCATCCGTCTCATTTCCCGAGCTACTTCACGACCTTTACGTTATGGGCAAGTCGGGCCGCCTGATGATGAAAAGTCAGGACAAGGTTAAAGAGGTCGAGATTTTGGCTGGATATCCCGTGTGCGTGAACACGAGTCTTCCCGGTGAATATCTTGGCAACTTTCTCGTGCGGATGCGCACCATTAGTGAAGAACAGGCTGTGGAATCAGTAAAGCTCATGCAATCCAGCAACCGATTGCAGGGTACGATTCTCATGGAGATGGGGCTTCTGACGCCGCAGCAGTTGGTGAACTATCTCAAGATGCAGGTACGGGAAAAACTGTTCGAGATTTTTTCCTGGCGGGACGGAACTTATAAATTCACCGAGGATGAAAGCGTCAAAGGCGACATCCAGAATGTCGATATGTCCGTCGCCAATATTATCAGTGAAGGCGTTCGCCTTTTCTACGATTACGACCGCCTTGTTCCTCTCACCAAGCACTTCGGCCAGCGTTTTCTGCACCTGGGCGGCAATCGACGTTATCGCTTCCAGGAACTGCAAATGTCTCAGGCGGAGTCCAATCTCGTTGATTTTATCGACGGAACCAAGAGCTTCGAGGAAACGGTTTCCAAATCTTCGCTGCCGCTTGAGCGCACATTGCAGGTCTTATACACCATGATCGTCAGCGGCATGGTTGAACCGATTGCCGATTCCACGGACGATCCGCAAACGGCGCTGAGTTACGGAAAGGATGTCGTGTGCGAGGCGCGTGAACTTGCCAAAGCCACGCAGGAAGAAAAGGAAGCGAAAAAAACCGGAAAGCAAAAAGCCAAGAAGGAGTCGCCGCCGAACGTCATCATCCTGGACGGCTCCGAGCCATCGGCGCCAGCCGCCCCGGTCGTCAACAAGGAAACTTCTTCGGTGAAACCGGTCGCCAAGTCGCCCAAACCCGGGGAAACGTCGCCTGAGCAGCCGGAGATTGGCGGCGACGGCGAGGACGCCAAGGCCAGGCGCCGCGTGTTGGAGATATACAAAAGGCTCACCACCGACAACCTCTTTGAACTCCTTGCCGTAACCGAGAACCCCACGGAACAGGAGGTGCGGCTTGCCTATCACAAACTGGCGAAAGAATTTCACCCGGACCGTTTTTTCGGGCGCGCCAGCACCGAGGTCAAGGTCAAGGTCGAAGAAATCTTTCGGGCGGTGAACGAGGCCTATGATCGGCTCAACACGCAAGAAAAGATCATCAATTTCAAAGAAGAACTGGCCGGAATTGAGCCTGAGAAGAAAGAGTCATCGAGGATCAGAGGCGTGAAGGACATCATCTCCGCCGAGCAAAGATATCAGGCGGGACTTGAGTTTCTGAAAGAAAAACGATTCACACGCGCGGCCCACGCCCTGAGCGAAGCCCTGGAGATTGCGCCCAACGAGGCGGAATATCTCGCATACTACGCATGGTCGCTATACAACATCCCTTACGAGAAAGACGCGGACGAGGAGGAGTTGCAGCTTCGCCCGAACGAATCCATGGCCGACCTGCAATTCGAAGCCAGAGAATCGCTCAGTCGCGCTCTTGAAATAAATCCTCGTTGCGAGAAGGCATACCTTTTCCTGGGAGCGATTTATAAGCGGCAGGGACTCAGTGAATTCGCCGAGAAACAATATGAAAAAGCGCTGATCTGCAATCCCAACTCCGTCGAAGCACTGAGGGAACTGAGACTGATCAAGCTAAAGGAACAACAAGCCAACCAAAAGAAAACAACTTTCTTCGAAAGACTGTTCAAAAAGAAGACACCCACAGTCTAAATCCAAAAGTCATGCAACGAAAACGCCCGCTTTCTGCGGGCTTTTTTTTCAAAACGGGTGCTTGTATTTTTATTTTAGGTATATAAGCTTCGTGGCACGGAGGCTGCGTCGGCATGTTTTCAAAATACAGGCTACATGACGCCGGACCAGAAAAACAGAATTCATTCCTATGCGGTTTTCACTGCCAATTCCCGCTATTTATTTTTCAACAGTTTCGGAGGTAATGATGTACGCTTCCATCGACGCTTTCATGGAAAAGGTCAAGACAAAAAACCCCGCAGAGAAAGAGTTTCACCAGGCGGTTCAAGAAGTTGTTGAGTCGATCTGGCCAGTCATTGAGCGAAATCCCCGGTATCAGGCGGCGAACATTCTCGACCGCATCGTCGAACCGGAGCGCATTATTCTTTTTCGCGTCGCCTGGGTGGATGATCAGGGCCTGGTTCATGTCAACAAAGCCTTCCGCATAGGGATGAACAGCGCCATTGGTCCTTATAAGGGCGGTCTGCGTTTTCACCCCAGCGTCAATTTGAGCATCTTAAAGTTTTTGGCCTTTGAACAGGTTTTTAAAAACAGTCTCACGACCTTGCCCATGGGTGGCGGAAAGGGCGGTTCCGATTTCGACCCCAAGGGGAAAAGCGACAACGAGGTCATGCGTTTCTGTCAGGCCTTCATGAGTGAACTGTTTCGTCATATCGGACCGAATACCGACGTGCCCGCCGGCGACATCGGCGTGGGCGCCAGGGAAATCGGCTTCCTGTTCGGCATGTACAAAAAACTTACCATGCAGTTTACCGGCGTGTTGACCGGCAAGGGACGCAATTGGGGCGGCTCGTTAATCCGGCCCGAAGCGACAGGATACGGCGTCGTTTATTTCGCCAAAGAGATGCTCAAAACCAGGGGTGAATCATTCGCTGGGAAAACGATCACCATCTCCGGATACGGAAATGTTGGAAGCCATGTCATTGAAAAGGTCAATGAATTGGGCGCTAAGGTTGTGACGATTGCCGATGAGTTTGGCTATGTTTACGATAAAGACGGCATCAAGGGAGAAAAACTGGAATTTCTTAAGGATCTTTGGACCGTCTATCGCCAGTCGGCCAAAGATTACGCCGATCATTTCGGACTGGAATGGGTGCCGGATCGTCACCCATGGGAAGTCAAATGCGATATTGCCATTCCAACGGCTACCGAGAACGAAATCAGCGGAGAAGACGCATCGACGCTCATAAAAAATGGATGCATGTGCGTCTGCGAGGCGGCCAATATGCCTTCCACTCCGGAAGCCATTAAGATTTTCCAGGACGGAGGAATTCTTTTTGCTCCCGGCAAAGCGGCCAATGCGGGCGGCGTGGCGGTGTCGGGTCTGGAGATGACGCAAAACTCCATGCGCCTGTCCTGGACGCGCAAGGAAGTGGATGATCGTTTGCATCAGATCATGGTTAATATCCACGAAGCCTGCGTGAAGCACGGAAAAGAGGACAGCGGATTCGTCAACTACGTCGACGGCGCGAACGTGGCGGGTTTCATTAAAGTCGCTGATTCCATGATCGATCAGGGCGTCGTCTGATCCGCTCGAATATGTACAGAATAACGGGCGTCCCGCCGGATTGAAGCGAGACGCCCGTGATGATAAAGAGTAAAAAAACTCCTTGGTGATTTTCTATCGGCAGCGGGCGATATTCATATCCCCGCCGTCGTTTTTTGGCGGCTTATTGATAGCGGAGCGGGTGCATTGAAATAGCGACGACCAACACGGGCGATACGCAAACATGACCGGCAGTGAAAAAAACCAATCTCCATCAACTTCCGGCGCTTCGGACCTGTCCGCCGGCGGCGCAAAAAAGCCGGAAAAAAGCCGGAAGTGGTTTTTTTTACTCCTGGCCGTCTCGATAATTATCAATCTGACTTTTATTTTGCACCCGTTCGTCGAGTACCTGATTCATTTTGAAAAATTTCGGGACTCAGAAACCGTCCTTAGCGAAATCGTAGGCTCGCCGCCGGCTGTCGGCGCCTGGGGCCAGTCAAGGACGCCCGACAGCGGCGCACATCTTAGCGAACGGCAAGCCGAGGAAATGCGGAAGCTGAAATCGATTGGATATCTGGCGGGCGTCAACACAGCGCAAGAAAAAAGCGGCGTCATACGTCAGGTGGAAGGAAAGACTTTTCAAGGTCTCAACCTCTTCACTTCCGGTCATGGGCCGGAGGCGATCCTGATGGATATGGAAGGCAAAATTTTACACAAGTGGGCAAAGTCTTACCTGGAAGTCTGGCCCGAGCGATCCGAAGAGCATCAGGCTAAAAAGGATTTCAATTCGCAGTTCTGGCGTCGCTGCCGTCTTTTTGAAAACGGCGATCTCCTGGTGATATTTGAAGGGCTGGGTTTATTCAAACTCGACAAAGACTCCAATCTCCTGTGGAAATACGATGCCTATGCCCACCATGATCTTGATATCGATCCCCAGGGGAACATTTTTGTGTTGATCCGCGAGGGTCGCCTGCTTCCTGAATACAATGCCGAGCAGCCGATTTTGGAGGATTTTATTACGGTCCTCGACCCCGGTGGAAATGAAATCAAGCGGACTTCTTTACTCAAATGTCTGGCAAATTCTCCCTATTGGTCCGCGGTGGATAAAGAGAATATTTCGGGAGATGTGTTTCATGCAAATACATTGCAATGGCTGGATGGAAAACTCATCGGACAGTCCGAAATTTTTCAAAAGGGCAATGTTCTCGTTTCTTTATGCAATCGGGACTTCATCGGCATTGTCGATTTGGAAAAAGAAACCTTTGTCTGGGGAATGTCCGGTCTTTTTATAAAGCAGCACCAACCTGAGCTTGCGCCGGATGGATCGATCATGGTTTTCGACAATCGGGGTTTGGGCAGGCGAAGCCGAGTCATGCGCTTTACGCCGTTTCAACAGCGTATCCTGTGGGTGTACGACGGGAAAGCCGATGGCGATTTTTATTCACGAAAATTGGGATCCTTCCAACAACTTCCCAACGGAAACGTGCTGATTACCGAGTCGGGATTCGGTCGAGTCATCGAAGTTGCCGCCTCAAAGCAAATCGTCTGGGAATATATCAGCCCCTATCGCGCCGGCCAGGACAATGAATGGGTCGCGCAAATACCGGAGATGCTCAGAATCGATCCCGGCTACACGAAAAACTGGCTAAAATAAGATCCCATGGGATTATTTTCCGGTACGCTAATTACACTAATGATCGGATTGCCCAGATCGCTTGACTCACGCACTGCGCTTTTCTACCTTGCTATGAGCGCTGCCAAACACATCGCATTGGAGAAAAAATGCTTCATCTACGCGCCATCCGATTATTGCTGCTGCTAATTTTGACACTGACTTTCACTTTGGCGGCCTGCGCGGACGATGATGACGACGATTCGTCCGGCGATGAAGATACCCCTGCGAATGACGACATTGATGATGATGCCGATCCGGACGACGACAGCGCTGATGACGATCTGGACGATGACCTCGATGACGACCTGAACGATGATCTCAACGACGACGCCGATGACGACACGCAGCCTCCGCCCGAAGCGCCGGTGATCGTTCACGATTTCCCGCCCGTCGCGCAGCCGGGGCAGCCCTATGAATACCCATTCGAGGCCGAGGGCGGAACGCCGCCATACTCCAACTGGCGAATCCTGGAAACGGATGAACTGCGCAGTTATATGCTTGACCCCGGCGCTCCCGAAGGACTGACCATCAATCCCGACACCGGCCTATTGTCCGGCACGGCGCCGGATGTGGAAGAGACAATCTTCTACTTCGTCGTCGAGGTGGATGACGCCGACCCGGATACCGGTCCGGGACGCGAAGCCTTCGGGATTCGGGTTGGAAACCCGGCGGAAGATGGCCCGCTTTTGAAAAAGGCTCGCAATTATCAGAACGTTTACGACCTGCGTCATAACAGCGACGGCTTGTCGGTGACCGCCGATAATCCTGACGATCCAGGCGGCGACTACTGGTACACCGACCTGGGCGACGCCTGTTTCATTCACGGCAATTCTTCGGTCGGCGCCGCTTTTTGGTACGCCGTGGAGCCGGGGCCGGAATCGCTGGCCAATGCGCAATTGCACGCCCGCGGCCTGGACCTTCTCAACCGCGTCAACGGCGTGCCCGGTCTTCTATCCCGCAGTTATATGCCAAAGGACGCCCCGATGGGGCCGGGCGAGTTTCAGACCT
>Ga0307990_1001179_pt1 | contig 22305 bp, 19 predicted proteins | sample EllFjometagen129_FD_203168 | JGI IMG/M metagenome (GOLD analysis project Ga0307990, IMG submission 203168) | Marine microbial communities from Ellis Fjord, Antarctic Ocean - #129 | ecosystem: Environmental > Aquatic > Marine > Unclassified | place: Southern Ocean | collected 2014-10-08
AAGCTATGTTGCTATTGATTCTAATGGTATAGATTTTTTTGTGAGAAAAGCGGTAGGAATAGATAAAAAAACCAATTTATAAACTATGATATAAATTGATACATCAATCTAATACATTGGTTTGCGACCCCGACCGGGATCGAACCGGTGATCTTCTCCGTGACAGGGAGACATGTTAACCACTACACCACGGGGCCTATTAATGTTAAGAAAGCCTATTTTACCTATTTTACCATTACTTTTCTAGAGTAATTTGCTATCATATCCTAAAGCAAGATTTTATTAAGAAAGGAAATCATGTTCATTCCATTTATCATCGTCGCTGCTATTATCATAATTTATGTCATTTCTATTTATAATGACCTCCAAAAACTTAAAACTCAAATCGTCGCCAGCATCCAAGAAATTGGCAATCAACTCAAGAGACAAGCTTCGCTAATTCCAAATCTTCAGGAAACTGTTAAAGGCTATCTTAAACACGAAAAATCAATTTTCAAAATGCTGACTGATGCTAGAAAAGCTGCTGAAAAAGCAGAAAAAACTGGTTCTGCTAAAGATATCGATGCTGCTATTAATCAAATCCAACGAGCCGTTCCTAGGCTGAGTATCGCTGTAGAAGATAATCCTGAGATGAAAGCTGATAAATCAGTCGCTAAATTTATGAATGAACTAACCGATACTGCAGACAAGCTCATGTATTCTCGTCGTAGTGTGATTGACCTCAGTCAAACATACAATGAGAAACTAGTCATCTTCCCCTCAAACATGATCGCTAATATGTTCGGCTTTAAACCAGAAAAAGGCCTCGCTACCGCATTAACTGGTTCTCACGTAGAAGTTTCTACAGCTGAAACAAAGGACGTTAAAGTAGAGTTCTAAATGACTCATTATCAGGCTGTCGCACAAAACAAACGACGCTCATCACTTATCATTGTTATTTTTATCGCTTTTATCGTCGGCGCCAGCTATGTCATGGCTGAAGGCATGGGCTATAGCTTCAGCATAGTTGGCTGGGCTTTAGTTATTTCTGGATTAATCTCTTTTGCCTCATATTGGTGGTCTGATAAAATCATTCTTAGTATTTCTGGAGCACGTGAAGCTAAACGCGAAGAATTTTTTGACTTTTATACCGTGGCTGAAAATATTGCTATGGGCCAACGCTTACCTATGCCCAGACTTTATATCATTGAAGATACTGCCATGAATGCCTTCGCGACTGGCCGCGACCCAGAACATGCCGTTGTCTGTGCCACCACCGGTCTTTTGAGCCGTTTAAACAGATCAGAGATAGAAGGAGTAGTGGCTCATGAGCTCTCACACGTTAAAAACTATGACATTCGTTTAATGTCGATTGTGACCATCTTAGTGGGCTTGGTGGCTTTATTATCCGATTGGTTTTTACGAATGACTTACTGGGGTAGAGGTAAAAAAAGAAACAGTAACAGTGAAAATGGGCAGGTCCAGATGATTATGTTTGTGGTGGGGATAGTTTTAGCTTTACTCTCACCTTTAATTGCTCAGTTAATCCAACTAGCTATCTCGCGTAGAAGGGAGTTTTTGGCTGATGCTTCTGGGGTGGCCATGACTAAAAACCCGACTGGTTTAATTAAGGCTTTAGAAAAAATCAGCCAAGATAAAGAGCCTCTGGAAGTAGCAAATAAAGCCACCGCCCACCTTTATATTAGTAATCCTCTTAAAAACATTCATGGAGGAGTGGGTATGTTTGCTAAAATGTTTAGAACACATCCACCAGTCGCAGAACGTATTTCTACCCTGAAACAATTATAGTTTTTCTGATAAAATTCTGGAGATGAAACAAGCAGTCAATAAACAACTAGTCAAACACATTGCTCAACTCGCTAATATCCCTATCTCTTCACAAGAGGAGGAAGAACTAGCTAAAGATTTTTCAAAAACCCTAGAAGTAGTTGATAAATTACAAAAAGTTGACACTAAGGGTGTGGAAATGACTCATCAAGTCACTGGCCTAACAAATATTACTCGTGAAGATGAGGTTAATGAAAAAAATATGTTTACTCAAAAAGAAGCTCTAGCAAATGCCAGTCGCACTCACGATGGTTTCTTTGTAGTAGAGAGGCTAATCGATGTTGAATAAACTGACTCTCAAGCAAGCCATTGATAAACTAGGGAACAAAGAAGTTAAGCTTGAAGATATATGGCTTGATGTTTTAAATAGCATTAAAGATAAAAATAGTAAATTTAATATCTATTTAAATATTAATGAAAAATATCAAGATCAACTCAACAAACCACTCAAAGGATTACCAATTGCTGTCAAAGATAACTTTTGCACTAAAGATTTAATTACCACTGCTTCTTCATTGCTTCTCAAAGATTTTAAGCCTCAGTTTGAATCTACTGTTACCCAAAAACTTAAAGATGCTGGTGGCGAAATTGTTGGCAAAACTAACATGGATGCTTGGGCTCATGGCTCATCCACCGAAACTTCTCAATTTGGAAGAACTCTTAATCCTAGAAACTCCGAACACTTACCGGGTGGATCTTCTGGTGGTAGTGCTGCTGCCGTCGCTGCAGATATGTGCATTGCTGCCCTGGGTACAGAAACTGCCGGCTCAGTCAGACAACCAGCTGCTTGGTGTGGCGTGGTGGGTCTAAAACCAACCTATGGTAGAACTAGCCGTTACGGAATTGCAGCCATGGCTTCATCTACAGATTCACCAAGCCCAATTACTAAAACTGTTGAAGATGCAGCTATTTTACTCAATCACATCGCTGGTCATGATCCACTCAATGCTACCAGCTCCACAAAAGAAGTCCCTGATTTCACTGAAAATCTAGGCAAATCTATCAAAGATCTTAAGATTGGCGTCATTTATCATGACCTTAAAGGTCTGGAAGATGCCTGGGCATTATTTGCTCCACAACTAGATATTTTCACCAAGCTTGGCGCTTCAGTTGAATATGCACAAGCTATGGATCCCAAACACGCAGTCGGTGTTTACACTGTTGTTCAGCGAAGTGAAGTCAGTAGTAATTTGGCTCGATTTGATGATGTCCGCTATCAACATGGCAGAGATACTTTTGGTGATGAAGCCAAAAGACGTATCATGCTTGGCACTCATACACTTAGTAAAGGTTACGCCGACCAGTACTACAACATGTCCCAACAAGTTAGAACGATGATGATTAAAGATTATGAAAAACTATTTGAAACATATGACGTCTTAGTTTCCTTAACCTCTCCTGGGTTTGCTAAAAAAATTGGGGCTACAGAAGGAGAAGCCATGTTTGGTGAGCTAGAAGACATGCTGCTGGAAGTCAGCTCTTTAGGTGGTTTTCCAGGGGCAAGCGTGCCTTGCTATCATGATAAAAAAACTAATTTATATTTAGGGATGAATATTATGGCCCCAATGTGGCGTGAAGATTTGGTGATACAAGTAGCTGATGCTTTTGAAAAAAATACTCACTGGAACTCTTGGAGAAATAATGACTGATTCAAATAAAAACTACCAGCTGATTTGTGGTCTTGAGGTGCATGCAGAGCTCAAAACTAAATCTAAAATGTTTTGTGGTTGTAAAAATGATCCTTTTCATGCTCCAGAACCAAACATCTACACCTGTCCTACTTGCTTAGGCATGCCTGGTGGTCTACCAGTCCCAAATAAAAAAGCTATTGAATGGACCATTAAACTAGGTCTCGCCCTTAACTGTAAAATTAATTTATTTTCTAAATTTGACCGCAAACACTACTTCTACCCAGACCTACCTAAAGGCTATCAAATCAGCCAGTATGATATTCCTTTCTGCTATGACGGCTACATGGATACTTCAGAGGGTAGAGTTGGTATTACCCGTATTCACCTTGAAGAAGACACTGGTAAATTACTTCACAAAACTATTGATGGTAAAAAAGTCAGCTTGGTTGATTTTAACCGAGGTGGAGTGCCTTTAGTTGAAGTGGTGACTGAACCAGATATAAAAACTGCAACTCAAGCTGCTGAGTACGGCCGTAAGCTCAGAGACATCATTCGCTATCTAGATATTGGCAATTGTGAAATGCAACAGGGTGGCATGAGACTTGAAGCCAACATATCTTTAAGTGAAAATGGAGATCTGCCCAACTACAAAGTAGAAGTTAAAAACATCAACTCTTTTAAATATATGGAGCAAGCGATTGCTTATGAAATAAAAAGACAGACTACTTTGTTAAAAGATGGTAAAACTCCAGCTCAAGAAACTCGAGGCTGGGATCTAAATAAACAATCCTCTTTCTCTCAACGCACTAAAGAATCTGCAGAAGACTATCGTTATTTTCCAGATCCAGACATTCCACCACTTCAATTCACTAAAGAGCAAGTAGAGAAGTGGAAAAAAGAACTCCCAGCGCTTCCTGAGCAAGTAATTAATGACTGGAAAACTAAATTTAGTATTGAAGAAAAATATTCTAAGCTACTTATTAATAATTCTCAAACTACGGCTCTTTTAAAATCAATTTTCACCACTGCTTTAGAAAATGAAATTGAACCTAATAACATTGCTAAAGAAATTATCAACAAGAATATTAAGTTTAATAACAATTTAAAACCACAAGAAGTTATTACTGCCTACCAACAGCTCCATCAAACTGATGATCTTGACTCAAATGTCTTAGCACAAACTATTGAACAAATTTTAGCAGCTAATCCAGACGCAGTGACCAAATATAAAGCTGGCAAGACTCAAGTGATTGGCTTTTTACTCGGACAAGTAGCGCAACAACTTCAACAAAAATTAGATATGAAGCAAGTTAGAACAAAGCTACTCAAAGCTCTAGAAAACTAACCTGTTATAGTACCAATATGGCTGACTTCGTACATCTTCACGTTCACACTGAGTACTCAATGTTAGATGGCTTAGGAAGAATACCCAAGCTAATTGATAAAGCCCTAGAAAATAACCAGAAGGCTCTGGCTATTACCGACCATGGTGGTATGTATGGGTCAATCCTTTTTTATAACAGTTGTAAAAAAGCTGGCATCAAACCCATCGTTGGGGTAGAAGTTTACATGGCCAAAAACTCTCGTTTTGACAAACAAGCTCGTATGGGGAGTGATCAATTTCACCTCACCCTTCTAGCCATGAATCATAAGGGTTATGTCAACCTCATGCACTTAGTTTCAGCTGCTAATTTAGAAGGTTTTTCTTATAAACCCAGGATAGATTTTGAACTCTTGGAAAAATATGGATCAGACATAATTGTGACTAGCGGTTGTCCTAGTAGTATCTTTAACCGCTTGTTAAGAGATGGTAAAAAAGAACCAGCTCTAGAGTGGTTTGAAAAATTTAAAAAACTTTTTGGAGATAGATTTTACATTGAACTACAACGACATCAAATTGATTTTATTGAAGAACTAAACGACAACCTTATCTCAATTTCTAGAGAACTAAACATTCCTTTAGTCGCCACCAACGATGTTCACTACGTAAATGCTAATGAGGCTCATGCTCAAGATGCTTTAATCTGTGTCCAAACTCGCAAGCTCATCAGTGATAAAAAACGAATGAGTATGCTGGGAAGTCAAACTTTTTACCTTAAATCTAGCGAGGAAATGGCAGAGCTATTTCATGACTATCCTGAAGCTATTGAAAATTCGGTCAAAATTGCAGCCAGGTGCAATATTGAAATCCCCACTGGCCAATTAATTTTCCCTAACTACCCAATTCCAAAAGAAAAAACCACTGAAAGCTTCTTAAAAGAAATGACTATGGAAGGTCTGAAAAATAGATTTAGAGAAGTCACCCAAGAACACTTGGATAGAGTAGATTATGAGCTGGATATTATTAATGGCAAAGGCTACTCCACATATTTTTTAATCACCCAAGATTTTGTAAACTGGGCTAAAAAACAAGGTATTGCCGTTGGACCAGGCAGAGGTAGTGCCGCTGGCTCATTAGTTTCTTATGCAATTGGTATTACTGACATTGACCCACTAATTCATGGCTTACCATTTGAGCGTTTCTTAAATCCAGAAAGACCCACTCCACCTGATATCGATATTGATTTTGCTGACGATCGTAGGGACGAAGTAATCAAGTATGTAGCTGATACATATGGTCACGATCATGTGGCGCAAGTAATTACTTTTGGAAGAATGGAGGCTAGAGTTTCTATCCGAGATATAGGTCGAGTTTTGGGCATGCCATATGAAGATCCAGATAAAATTGCCAAATTAATTCCCAATCATCCTGGTACAAAGACATCTCTAGATACTGCTGTCAAAACAGTCCCAGAATTAGCTGCTTACTACCAACAACCGAAATTTAAGAAACTGATTGACTTAGCTAAGCAAGTTGAGGGAGTAATTCGTCACAGTAGTGTTCATGCCGCAGCGGTAATTATTGCTGACAAGCCACTAATGGAGTACACCCCCATTCAAAGAGAAAATAAAAGCGGTAAAACCGTTACTCAGTATGATATGTATGTCTTAGACTGTAACATTTCTGATGATGCCATTGGATTACTTAAGTTTGATTTCTTAGGACTAAGAAATTTATCAACCATCCAGAGGGCAGTTCAATTAATTGAAGAGTATAAAAATATTAAAATTGACCTAAGTAAAATCCCAATTGATGACAAAAAAACATTTGATCTAATTTCAAGTGGTGAAACTACTGGTATTTTCCAACTAGAATCATCAGGTATGAGACGCGTTGCTCGGACTCTAAAGCCAAGTCAGTTCTCAGATATCACAGCCATGGTCGCCCTCTATCGACCTGGACCAATGGAGCTAATTCCTCAGTTTATTGAGGGAAAGCATAATCCAGATAAAATTATCTACCCACATAAGTCATTGAAGCCAATTCTTGAAGAAACTTATGGAGTGATGGTCTACCAAGAGCAAATCTTACAGATGGCCAATGTGATGGCTAAATATACGCTCGGAGAGGCTGATATTTTAAGACGAGCCATTGGTAAGAAAAAGAAAAAACTTCTTGATGAAAATAAAAAACGTTTTATTAAACAGTCTGTTGAGAATAAATATACTCAGCAAATAGCTGAAAAAGTCTGGGGATTTATTGAAGCTTTTGCTAACTATGGTTTTAATAAAGCTCACGCTGCTAGCTATGCCATGATTGCCTACCAAACAGCCTACTTAAAAACTAACTATCCAGTAGAGTACATGGCTGCTTTAATGAGTATTGAATCTTCCTCCCATGGTATGAATCGTGACATTAAAGTTGCTCAAGCTATTGAAGCCAGTAAAAAAATGGGTATCGCTATCTTACCTCCTAGCATAAATAAGTCTGGGGCTAATTTTACAATTGAGAAGCACAAAGATTCTCTACAAAATTTAGCAATTCGCTTTGGATTTACTGCCATTAAGCATGTTGGTCAAGCTGCGGTTGAAAATATTTTAGAAACTAGAAAGAAAAATAAAGGTAACTTTTCTTCTTTGACTCAATTCATTCAAGAGTCTGAGGGCCGTAAAGTTAATAAAAAAACCCTAGAAGTTTTAATCCAAGTTGGTGCTATGGACGAATTTGGTACTCGTGCCAGTATGCTTACCAATTTAGATCAGATTAGAGATAAGGCCACCCAATTTCAATCAGATATCGATGGTCAAGATAACCTCTTTGCTGGTGTTAGTGAAAACATCAAAACTTTAGAAGATACTTTCCCTCATCTCCCAGAATATCCCCAGCAAGAACTACTATCATTTGAAAAAAAATACCTTGGTCTTTATTTGACTCAACACCCATTGTCGAATTCACTAAAAGCAGTTAACCGACAAGCTACTAAACGCATTGATGAAGTAGATTTATCAATTCATGCTGGCCAAACTTTTATTTTTGGTGGTATTATCACCCGCCTACGAAAAGTTAGAACAAAAAAATCTAATAAAGAAATGGCTTTCGGCAATTTAGAAGATGAAACTGGCGTGGCCGAGTTTGTAATTTTCCCCAGAACATTTGCCCAACATGGACAAAATTTAGTTGAAGACAGCGTTATCCTCATCAAAGCTAAAGCCGATGACCAAGATGGCGAGTTAAAATTAATTGTTGAAAAAATTATTAATCCTACTCAATTAAGTGTCCAGCAAGCCCAAACAAATGGTGCTCATGAGATCTTTATTCCTCGTAAAACAGACAAGTCAATCTTAGAGCAATTGGGGAATTTGCTTAAAAAACATAAGGGGGATGATAAAGTAATGATTCTAATTCCTAATGGAGAACAGCCTAAAAAAATGTTGCTTCCATATGGAGTGAAGTGGAGTTCTGATCTAGAAAAACAAACTCATGATTTACTTAATGGATGAAATAGCCTAAACTATGTCCCCATGAGCTTCCATGGGATTTTACCTAATAAAAAAACTGAAAATAAAACTAAATATATCTTTGTTTCTGGTGGAGTATTGTCTGGTTTGGGTAAGGGAGTTACCGCTGCTTCTTTGGGAGTACTACTTCAGGCGCACGGCTATAAAATCAGCATTATTAAATGCGAAAACTACCTCAACTTAGACTCAGGCAATATTAACCCCATTGAACATGGTGATGTTTTTTTATGTGAAGACGGCCTAGAAGCTGATCTTGATTTGGGAACTTATGAAAGATTCCTCGGTGAAGAGGTAGGTTATAAAAACTTTACTACCATGGGTCAAATCTATTCAAATGTAATCAAAAAAACTAAAGACTTACAGTTTAATGGTGCGACTGTAGATGCTATCCCATATATTCCGGAAGAAGTAATCCGTCGCATTAAGTCAGTCGGAGAAAATAAAGACATTGTTCTAGTTGAGTTAGGTGGTACAGCTGGAGAGTATCAAAATGTCATTTACTACGAAGCCTATCGCATCTTACACCAGCGGCAACCTTTAGATACAATTCACATTCATCTAACTTATTTTCCTCGTCCCAAACACATTAATGAGCTTAAATCTAAACCTACTCAAATGTCAGTTAAGGCTCTCAATGCCATGGGCATTCAGCCTGACTTTATTATTGGTAGAGCTGAAGAAGAAATAGATGACAAGCGAAAAGAAAAGGTATCTTATTACTGCAACATTGATAAAGAAGATGTTATTTCAAACCCTGATTGCAGCACTATCTATCAAATTCCTTTAATTTTCTTAGAGCAAAAACTAGATAAAAAAGTTTTGGCTAAACTAAACCTACCGGCTAAAAAAATAAATCTTAACCCATGGAAAAACTTAGTTAAAATTGTTCAGAAAAAAAATACCCATCCCACCACAATTGCTATTGTTGCCAAATATATCTCCACCGGAGACTATGAACTAAAAGACTCTTACAAATCTTTAGTTGAGTCGCTCCAGCATGCTAGTTGGCATCAAGATGCTGATCTTAAATTAAGTTTTGTTAATGCAGAGAAATTAGAAAAGAATAATCCTGATGAACTAAAAAAACTCAAAGCTGCTGATGGAATAGTGGTACCAATCGGCTGGGGGGAGCGGGGTGTTGAAGGAAAAATTAAAGCCATTACTTACGCCAGAGAACATAAAATTCCTTACCTGGGTTTGTGTTATGGCATGCAGCTAGCTTCAATTGAGTTTGCTCGTAATGTAGTTGGTTTAGAAGATGCCCATACCACTGAAGTTAATCCAGATACTCCTCACCCCATTGTTCATGACATTCCTTTTGATGAAAAATATCAACGTATCAAGGGAGATGGGGCTAGTATGAGACTGGGTGCTTATGACTGCATACTTAAACCAAAAACTTTAGCTCACGCTATTTATAAAAAACATAAAGCTTTTAAAGATTTAAGCAAAAACCTGATTTCGGAAAGACATCGTCACCGTTTCGAGTTTAATAATGAATACCGACAACAACTAGAAGAAAAAGGGTTTGTTATTTCCGGAACTTCTCCAGATGACTTTTTTGTAGAAATAATTGAACTGCCTAAAAAAATTCATCCATTCTTTATTGCCACTCAAGCTCATCCAGAATATAAATCTAGACCTTTAGACCCACATCCATTATTTATTGAGTTTGTAAAAGCAACTTTAGCTAAGTAGAAATGAAGTTGTATTATTGACTAATCTCAAGTAGAATACTATTCTCCTATCGGTTAAGATAAAGGATATATGGCACAATATTTTAAATATAAAGATCAAAACATTAGCGTCGGTGACACCATCCGCGTCCATCAAGAAATCATCGAAAATGATAAAAAAAGAATTCAAATTTTTGAAGGAATTGTAATTGCAGTTAAGAATAGAGAGAATAATAGATCTTTCACTGTTAGAAAAATTGCTGCTAGTAGTGTTGGGGTAGAGAAAATCTTCCCAGTTAAACTCCCTTCCATTAAAAAAATTGAGGTCAAACGACAAGGACAAGCAAGACGCAGCAAGCTATACTACTTACGTGATCGCATCGGCAAACAAGCCACTCGTGTTAAAGAAAAGAATCTTAACTCAAAAGCAACAAAATAAACACAATTTTTCTCTAGGTCAATTTGGTGAAAACGAAGCTATAATTTTTTTAGAAAAGAAAAATTATCAGGTTTTAGACACAAATATCCGCTATGGTTCTAAAGAGATTGATATTATTGCTCTAGATAAAGAGTTCAATGAATTGGTGTTTGTAGAAGTTAAAACTAGAGGAAAAGGTTTTTTCGGTGATCCAAGTAAGGCGGTAAATAGACATAAGTTGCGTTCGATGCAGTATGTGGGTGCCATTTACAGAAAAATAAATAAGCTTGATCTGGATTATCGGTTTGACATTATTACCCTGGTATCTGGTAGAATACGACATTACCAAAACATTTCTTGGTAAAGCTCTTTAAAGGCCCCATCGTCTAGTGGTTAGGACACCAGGTTTTCATCCTGGTAACCGGAGTTCGATTCTCCGTGGGGTCACAAACTTATTTACTCTGGGAAAACATCTACCCTAATGTAAAGATTGAACCACTTGAATCACTTCATAGGGTGTAATTTCGCAACTTTATAAAGATTGCTTTTCTTTATAAAGTTATATATAATGACATTTATGACAACCTCACAAAAACTCCACCAGATTCAAAAATATAGCAATAAAACCCAAGAGGAATTGGCTCGTGATCTTGGAGTATCATTCCCTACATTAAACAGTTGGATTAATGGAAAAAGTCAACCTAGAATAAAAGCTGCCGAAAAAATAAACTCTCTTTATCTTGAATACCTGGGTGATACTTCTATAGGAATGAATGCGCTTGAGAGAAAAAATAAAATACTTAGACAGTTAAAACAAAAATTTTCAGATCCATTTGCGTTAATTATGTCAAGAAAAGATCTGTATGATGAATTTCTCCTTTACTTGACATATCACACAAATAGTATTGAAGGTAGCACATTTAATGAACCGGATGTTAAAGCAGTCTTATTTGATGATGTAACTATTCCCAATAAAAGTGTTCGCGAACACCAGGAAGCAAAGAATCATCAAGGTGCATTGGGTTTTGTAATGAGATGGATTAGAGATCAAGATAGCATTGTTGATGAAAAACTTATAAAACATATCCACCAAATACTTATGAATGGCATTATGCATAATGCTGGATCATATCGTAATCATCGTATTCGAATTGCTGGAGTTAATGTACCAACATCCAATCATTTAAGTATCGGTAATCATATGAATGAGTTTATTAAAACATTTAATGAACTTCAGAAAAATTCATTTAACCAAGTAGAGCATATAGCAAAAACACATGCTCAATTTGAAAAAATCCACCCCTTTTCAGATGGCAATGGAAGAGTTGGTCGTTTACTAATACAAATTCTGGCTTTCAAGTACAAGATGGCCCCAGTATTGATTAGAAAAGAGAAAAAACAAGCATATTACACCTACCTAGAGGAAGCTCAGATTAGAAGTAACAATATTCCACTAACTTCTTTTATATTCGATGGTTTGTTTGAAGGTTATAAATTAGTGATCACCTAAAATTAAGCTTCATATAATCTCCTAAGTTGCTCAAAATGAGCTAAAAGCGGTTCAAACTGACTTGCTTTAGGGTCACAAATAAACCTATATATCAATATATTTATATTCTTAATTTGATATAATATAAGACATTATGGAGTTTACAATTCCTGAGGGTTCAACTATTAGACAAGCTATTTACTCAATAATCTTTGAAACGTCAAATAACATGTCCTCTGAGCCGATAATTTTTGGCATCGTTCCATTCCACTTTTCAATAAATAACTTTTGGTTATCTAGGCTTATTTTTTGTAAAACTTGAGCATCAAGTGTTAGTCTTTGCAATCTTTGCTCCTCTGCCTCACCTTGAGCCTGAATAATTCTGGCGTCTTTCTGATGCTTTGCCTGCTCAGCTATATTTTGTTCTGTTTCCACTTTCACAGCTTCAATCTGCTTAGTTTCTATGGCGCTTATGTACTGGTCTGTAAATTGAATTTCTCTAATTCCCACAGAATCTAAAACCAACCCGTTTTCCTCAAATGTGGGTTTTAAAGCATCAAATATTTCGTTCTGAACTTTAATTGACCCGTCACCAGTGTAAAGCATGTGTGCAGAAAATCTTCTGGGAACATTTCTTGCCCAAATCCTAGATTCTGTCTTTACAACTTTCTCAACCAAAGCAGTTTCTGAACCGATGTTTTGTGTTATCCAGGCTGCTTTTGTAGAGTCAATATTGAATCTTACTGTGTAAAAAATATTTACTTGTTGTCCATCTTCAGTATTGGTATCCACAGGATAATCTTTATAGTCTGCTTCAGAAGCCTTTTGCTTATCTACCGTAGAAGTCTCATAAATTATTTTTTTGGTATTGTATGATTTCGTATTTTCTACAAGCGGAATTATGAGGTGGGCACCTGGATCAAGCACTCTGCCTGTTACTCTTCCAAGTCTAGTAACAACCGAAACTTCACCCGCAGAAATAATTCTAATTGACAGTAAAAACAAAACTATAATAATAGTAGGGGTAAAATAAATCTTAAAGAATTTCCTAAAATCAGGCATATGTAAATATCCGTCCATAATTATAACGAATGATATCATACCCTATAATTTGTGTAAAGAATTTTTTATCTTTCTCATGCACACAGCAAGGTTAGACTTAAAACGCTAGTTTGTTCTACCCAGTTCCACTCCAGCTCACTTTAAATATTGGTTCAATTCCTCTTACTGGAGTAACAAACCCAAGTTGTTTCATATCTGGTAGGAAGGTGTTGAATAGACTCACTAGATCACTAATAACCTGGTTCGGTTGCGGTAACGCTAGGGTCACATTTTGAACATTTCGGTAAATTAACAGTTAAAGATTCTTAATCAGCCTGCTTCTTAGCTCGTTTTTTTCTATTCAAGATCTTTTTTCTAATTCGCAAGCTTTTAGGTGTTAGTTCTAATAGTTCATCCTCTTCAATAAAATCTAGAGCCTGTTCTAAACTTAACTCCATTGGCGTATCGAGCTGGATCGCCATATCTGCATTAGAACGAAAATTAGTCAGCTTTTTAGTCTTACAAGCATTCATATCAACATCATCAGCAGTCTTAGCCAAACCAATCAACATCCCTTCATAAATCTTCTCACCTGAACCAATAAGGGGAATCCCTCTTTCCTGAACACTAGTCAAAGCATAAGCAGTTGACTGTCCAGACTCAGTGGCTACTAAAACACTGTTTCTTAACTTCTTCATCCTATTCTTAATAACAGGAAAATAACCTAAGAAACGAGGTTCAAACATGCCATTACCTCTAGTTTTACTCAAAATTGAAGACCTAAAACCAAGTAAATTACGACTACTAATTTGATAGACAATGTGAGCAATATCTTTATCATCGGTGTGACTATCTTTCAACTCAGCTTGACGCTTACCCAATTCTTCCGTGACCACCCCCACATACTCCTTCATAATTCGGATCGTTAATTCTTCAAATGGCTCATGTTTTTGTCCATCAACATCTCGATAAATAACTTGGGGCTTAGACACCTCCATTTCATAACCTTCACGTCTCATCTCTTCAATTAGGACTGCTAAATGTAGCTCGCCTCGACCGGCAATCATAAAGCCTTTGTTAGTAGTATTTGGCTCAATTTTTAAACCAATATTAGTTTTCTTTTCTCGCATGAGACGATCTTCAAGCTGGCGCACTGTGACAAACTCACCTTCGAGACCCGCAAATGGAGAAGTATTAGGTGCAATTTGGATCTTGAGTGTTGGCTCACTAATCTCAATCATCGGCAAACCACCGGCCTCAGAAGGAGCTACTAAAGTTTGGCCAATTTTAATCTCATCTATGCCAGTAATGGAAATAATGTCGCCCGCATAAGCTTCATTAACTTCAGTTCTCTCGAGTCCTTTACTAGTAAATAAATTAACAACTCTGAGTTGACCGACCTTTTCATCACCAGACCAAATATTAAGTGGATCACCCTTTTTAACTGTTCCTTGTAAAACTTTGCCAATTACATAAGTTCCTTTGTAGGTATCAAAGTCAAGATTAACCACCTGCATTTTAAAGCCCAAAGATCTATTTGCTTTTGGAGCAGGAATTGTCTTAATAATAGTCTCAAAAAGAGGGGATAGATCAGCGTTTTCACTAAAATCTGCTGGCAGCTCTGTCCAACTTTTGCCAGCGATACCAGAAGCATAAATTACTGGAAAGTTTAACTGCTCTTCAGTGTCTGCCAGACTCAAAAATAATTCTTCAGTTTGATTCAACATTTTCTTAGGATCAGCTAATTTTTTATCAATTTTATTAATAACCACAATCATTTTTAGATTATTTTTAAAAGCCTGCTCTAAAACAAAGCGAGTCTGGGGGAGAGGGCCTTCCGCAGCATCAACAATCAAAAGAGCTCCGTCAGCCATATTAATGACTCGCTCTACCTCACCACTAAAATCAGCGTGACCTGGTGTATCAATAATATTAATCTTACAGTCTCCATAAAAAACCGCCGTATTTTTAGCTAAAATAGTAATTCCTTTTTCTCTTTCTAAATCATTGGAATCCAAAATAGCAGACTGAGTCATTTCTGACTGATTATCACGAAAAACATGAGTTTGTTTAAGCATGCCATCAATCAAGGTAGTTTTACCGTGATCAACGTGAGCAATGATAGCAATATTCCTAATATTCATAATATTTATTCTGCAAAAATTAAAAAGGGCCACCTATTAAAGCGGCCCTTTTTAGATTGTTTAAATCTTTTTTTTGATTTAATATCGGCTGTTACCACCGCGGCTGTTACCACCGCGATCACTACCACTACGAGAGTTGTAGCCACCACGATTACCACCACCACGAGAGTTGTATCCACCACCGCCACTACCACCACGATTTTCTCGAGGTTTACGAGGTTCGGCAACGTTTACACGCAGCTCACGACCATCATGTTCTTGACCATTAACTGCTTCCATAGCGGCAGTAGCATTAGTCTCTCCATCATCGCCTGCGTACTTGATAAAAGCAATTCCGCGAGAACGACCAGAGTAACGATCAGTTACTAGATGTACGTCTTCTAGTTCTCCATACTCGGAAAACAAACTTGTTAAATCTTCCTCGGCCATACTCCAAGGAAGGTTGCCCACAAATAATTTTGATGGGTCTTTTTGAGGGGCGTCATTCATAATGTCCCTACTCCTTCAACTCAGAAAATATCTGAGTTTATATAATACTCAGTTCATGAACACGTGTAAAAATTTTTATGAAATGATTCAATAATAAGTTTCCAACGAAATGTTCAACAACTGGCGATTATTATAACACAATATCGCTAAGACATTGATTGAGAAAACACTTTAAATAGCTTACAATGAGATTCATTATTATTTAATAAAGAAAAAAATATGACAGAAGAAGAAACAAAATCAATATCTTGGGCAGATTATTGGGCAAGAACAAGATACGGACTCAGAAGCAGCCATTGCAGCTTACTTAGCTGAAAAAGGCATTACTGAGGCACAATTAAAGTCTGACTTAGATCATCCTGCTATGTATAGAAAAGCGTTAGAAGAACTAGGACGATAGTAGATAACGTTTTTAAGTTATACTGCGAGAGTGGAACTATCAACCGATCAAAGACAAGCTCTAGAAAAAATTATCAAGTGGCTGCGAACACCCAATCGTTCACCTAATTACTTTACCTTCGGTGGTTACGCTGGTACAGGCAAAACAACTCTAACAGCTCTACTGCGACAAATTTTACATAAAAAAAATCCCAAACTAAAAGTGGCTTTAGTTAGTTACACTGGCAAAGCAGCTCGAGTATTAAAAATCACTCTAACTCAACAAGAAGCCAACTATAAACAAGATTTTGTAGGCACAATTCATTCCCTAATTTATGAACCAATGATTAATAGTAAAAGTGACATTGTCGGTTGGAACAAAAAACAAAAAATTGATGCAAAACTAATTATTGTCGATGAAGCCTCGATGGTTAACTATGATATTTGGCAAGACTTACTCTCCTTTAATCTTCCTATTTTAGCTATTGGCGATCACGGTCAATTACCACCCATTGAGGGCAAATTTAATCTCATGGAAAAACCAAACATTAAACTTGAAAAAATCCATCGTCAAGCTGAAAACAATCCAATTATTAAAATCTCTATCCAGGCTAGAAAAACTGGTAAGATTTCGGTGGGTAAATTTGGGCCTCACATCGAAAAACTAGACCAAAGCTCGATGGATACTCAAGAAAAAGTTCAAGAACTACTCAAAAACTTTAGTCACCAAACCATGATTTTGACTGGTTACAACCACACTCGAGTTAAAATCAATGATTTTATTCGCCAGCATAAATTTTTTGATCCCTCTCCAGAACCAATGGTGGGGGATAGAGTAATCTGCTTACGAAACAACCATGCTAAGCATATTTATAACGGCATGCTAGGAGACATTACTTTCTTAGAATCTGTTAATAAAGACTACTTTTATGCAGAGATTGATCTAGATGAAAACCAAACTTATAAAGGTAATATTTACAAACATCAATTTGGCTCTATCAAACCTAAAAATTACACCAAAGGTAAGCGCAAACTTACTAAGGGGATCGACTTATTTGATTTTGGCTACGCATTAACAGTTCATAAAGCTCAGGGTAGTCAGGCTAAAAGAGTTATTCTTTTTGAAGAACGCTTCAAACAAATGGATGATGAGCAATGGCGACGCTGGCTTTATACCGGTGTCACTCGAGCAGAGGAAGAGCTTTATATTGTCGGTACTAATTAAAAAATGCTATGCTTGTTTATATGAAAGATTATTTTAAACCCCGCGCGATCCTTAATGCCATCTTAATAACTGCCGTTACTGTTGGTGCTGGTATTCTAGTCACTAGAATCACTGGCCCACTACCCATCTCAGTTACTCAAACTCTGACAGAAAAACGAACTACTTTTAACACCACTGGCGATAGTGAGATTAGCGCTATTCCCGATGAGGCTCAGGTACGCTTAGGAATTGATGTTAAAGCTCAAACTGTAATTGGGGCTCAATCGTCAGCCAACGAGGTCATTAACAATATTTCTAGTGCTGTCAAAAAACTAGGTATTGATGAAAAAAATATTAAAACTCAAAACTACAGGGTTAGCTCAGAATATGACTACCGCAGCCCAGAACGTCGCATCACTGGCTACCGAGTTAGTACTCAAATTGTGGTCAAAATAACTGATTTTGAAAAACTCAATCAAATTATTGATACTGCCACTAGCTTAGGAGCAAACCAAGTGGGTGGAATTAGTTTCAGCCTCAGTGAAGAAAAACAAGATGAGCTGAAAAAAGAAGCTCGAAAAGAAGCTATTGATGAAGCCAGGGAAAGCGCAAAAGAATTAGCCAAACTAGCGGGAATAAAACTAGGTAAAGTAGTCAATGTGACTGAATCTAATGGGAATAGTTATTCACAGCCAATGTATGCTCGTGCAGAAATGGCCATGGATGAAGGACCTGAAAATCCTACTCAAATCGAGCCAGGTAGTGAAATATATCGCTACAGTGTCACCTTAAGCTACGAAACTTTGTAAGGTAATTGAGCTTTCTATCTTGAGTTCACCGATCTTTGTCCTTCTCAACTCACTTACTGTCGCCCCCACACCCAACTCCTGCCCCACATCATGAGCGATGGAGCGAATATAGGTTCCAGAGCTACAAGCTACTTTAATATTAAAAAATATGGTTTGACTTTCTTCATCTTTTTTAAAATCAATCAACTCCAGCTCCTTAATGTTAACTTTTCTAGAAGGCAAATCATTTTTATCAATTTCACCGCGGCGTGCCTTTTCATACAACTTTTGGCCCTTAACTTTGACTGCGCTAAAAGCCGGCACAATCTGAGTAATTTCTCCCTTAAATTTATTTAATGCTTTTTCCAATTCTAATTGAGAAATTTTTTCTAGTTCTTTCCAACTTACTTCTTTAGTTATCTGCCCATCCACATCATAACTATCAGTTTCTAAGCCTAGTTGAATTTTACAAAGATACTCTTTGTCTTGTTTTAAAAACTCACTCTGCCGTCTAGTAAACTCTCGTCCCACTAAAATTATTAATAATCCAGTTGCCAAAGGATCTAACGTCCCAGTATGACCAACTTTTCTAACCCCAGTTTTCTTACGTACTTGATAAACAACATCATGACTAGTAATGCCGGTTGGCTTATCAATTAGTAATATTCCTGATGGAGGATTGCCGCTTAAACCTATTTCCATTAATGGCTATTATATATCCCCATATCCCCGCAAAGTAAGATGGTGTAATATTTATTTAATGCCCAAAAAATACGATAACAACAAAGTTAGCATCGTCGGTTGCGGTCGAGTCGGAATGACCACCGCTTACTCAATTCTTCTTCAAGGAATCGCCAACGAGATAATCTTATTTAATCGCACTCTAGATAGAATAAAAGGAGAAAAACTCGATCTGGAGCATGGGATAACTTTTTTGGACAGCGCTAAAATTACCGCCACCAATGACTACGCTGATTTAGTTGATAGTGATGTCATTATTTACACCGCAGGAGCTTCTCAAAAACCAGGCGAAACGCGTTTAGATCTAGTGGAAAAAAATGTAGCTATCTTACAAAAATCTCTTCCTCAAATTATTAGGTATGCTCCTGATGCAATTCTGCTTTTTATAGCCAACCCCGTAGATATTCTGACCTATAAAGCATATTTAATGGCTAATTGGCCTAAGGGCAAAATTTTTGGATCAGGCACAACTCTAGATACATCTAGGTTTAAATTTCATTTATCTGAATTTTTACATGTTAATCCGAGCAGCATCCATGCCTACATTTTAGGAGAACATGGTGATAGTTCCTTCCCGGCAATTTCTAGTGCTTCTGTTGGAGGACAACCCCTGACCAGCTTCACTAATTTCTCTGCAGAAAAAGCCATGGCTGCTTACCAAGAAACTAAGAATGCTGCCTATAAAATTATTGAAGCTAAAGGCTCAACTTACTACGGCATTGCCAGCGTAGCTACGAGGTTAGTCGAAGCCATACTTCGTGATGAAAAAACTATTTTTCCAGTTTCAATTCCACTTCATCATTACTATGAACAAAATGGAGTGGCACTCAGCGTACCCTGTGTCATTGGTAGAAGCGGAGTAGAAGAAGTCATTGAAATCAAACTTAATTGGGAAGAGAAGCAAAAACTAGCTAAATCAGCCGAAACACTCAAAAGCTATCTTTAGCCCTGACAACTCTCACAATAGTACGTCCCTCTACCGCCAATTTTTGCTTTCACAATCGTAGCACCACACTGCTGACATTTTTCACCTTTTTTATCATAAACCCGCATAATGTCTTGATATGAGCCAGACATACCATCTACATGAACATACTTGCCGTCATAAGTCGTCCCTCCATACTTCAAACCCTCTTCAATAACTTGCTTAGCTGCTGCCACCAACTTCTCTAATTCCTCAAGATTTAAGCTTCGAGCTGGCCTGAAAGGGGAGAGCTGAGCAATATTAAGGGCATCGCAAGCATAAATATTGCCTAATCCAGCCATAATGGGATTCATCATAATGGCTTGCTTAATCGGAATCCGACGATTACTAAATTTCTCATGTAAATATTCAGCTGTCAACACATCTTCATTGACATCAGGCCCATACTTCGAGAAATATAAAGCTACCTCTTCATTACTAAATAACTTCATCCATCCAAAAATACGTTGATCATTAAAATATAGTTTTGAGCCATCAGTGAAATCATAAATTATTCTCGTATGACTACTTGGTAAATCCTTTACCCAATCTGCTGTTGGATGGCCTCCACCAGTGCGAGTTTCACCATCCACAAAAATTAACTGCCCCGTCATCTTGAGGTGAGTTAATAAATTTTTATTAGCTGGGAAATGAATTCTAATTAGCTTAGCCTTACGGGTCACATCTTGAATCTTTTGGCCTAGGAGATCTTTTTTTTGGCCTCTAAAACTCTTATCATGAAGCACTTTAATTGATTGAACTACTTTCCCAGGAAGAATTTCCTTGAGACGACGCTTAACTGTTTCTACTTCTGGTAATTCCGGCATAGCTAAAAGTATACCTTAATTAAAAAAAGCCTGTTATAATTGCTGTTCTTGAGTTTAATTGCTAAACTTAAGTTAACCAAGGGTCCGTAGCTCAGTTGGTTAGAGCGACAGCCTTTTAAGCTGTGCGTCCCGGGTTCGAATCCCGGCGGACTCACCATCTGGTATGTTAGTATCATCCAAAGTAGACTTTAGTGCGAAGATAGGGGCTAATTTTGGTGTTCCAGACACTAGTTCTGCATAGGTGGGTGGTTGTTCAAAAAGTAGACTAAAATACTCTGCTTTTTTAAGTGGTTTAGATTGATATAGCAATAATTCTTCAAGGTGTTCCAGAAAATATTTGATGTTATCCATAACAATGTCCATATCGATGAGTTTTTCTGGAGTTTTTTTCTGCTGCTCTTCTAATTGTTGAATTTCATTTTCAACCTCAATCAGATCTTCTTCTATATATCTAATAGCCACATCTGAGCTTAACTTTCTAATCTTGTTTACAGTACCCTCGGCAGTAACTTTTAGAGCCGAAATTTTATTATCTAGTTGTTGAGAATCATTTTCAATAGTTTTTAACTTTTCTTTCCACAGCTTAAGAGTGTGCTGTTTTAGCTTTTCAGCATACTCAGGTGTGACATCCAAGCTAATCACAAATTTTTTTACAACTTCATTAAAGTCTTTGAGAGCTACCCGGAAATAATGCCCCCGCTTATTGCAGTGATAAGCGGGATAATACTTGCCTGATTTACCGCGTGAAGCACTACCATAAAGGGGTTTACTACACTTTGGACACATAATATGTCTTTTATAAGGAAATTTAGGGTTTCTAACCTGCTTGTTCAACAAATGACTGGGAGGTTTTTTCTTGAAAATACTTATTTTGCCATTATTATTCTCAATAGTAATCTTACCTCTATTAGCTTTATTAAATATTTTGATAGATACCAAGCCATCAAATCTACCTTTAACAGGACTACCCTCAGTCCATTTCTCAGTATTGATCCCAGCATAAACAGGATTTTTAATAAGTCGCCAAAATTGTTTATCAGACAAGGGTTTGCCTCCTCTTTTACCAATAACTCTAGTTCTATTGTTAGGATCTCGCTTATTAAATGTTCTGGTTTTGAACCCTAGGTTATTAATTGTCTCAACAATTTCTTTATCATTAAGATTGCCTTGAAGTCTTAACTCAAACATGCGAATAACCCACCTAGACTCTTGTGGATGAGGTTTCAAGATAACTCGTTTACCGTGAGGAGTTTCCACCTTTTTATTTTGGTAGCCAAAGGGAGCTTGTCTAACACGATAGCCCATACGCACATAGCGAATCTCAGCCCCGATCATGCGAGTCATGATATCGCGCATTTCATCTTTGGCTCGTTCTGCTTCTAAGATTTCAGTCTTTTTAGTCGGACTATACTTGCTCCAATCGTACTCAACCCCTAAATGCTCTAAAGTATTAACTTTTTTATCACTGATAATGCCATAAATATCTACTAAACGAACTCCATTGCCTTCTAATTGAATTTTAAGATGGTCGTACAGATATGAGCCACCACGAGTGAATCGGTCAATAGACTTGATAACAAAAACTTGGATATTATTTGATTTTTTGATGCAGTAATCAATTGCTTCTTGGACAGGTTGTTCTTCTTTGGAGGCTGACTCCATAAAAATAAAGAATTTCTTTATATTAAGGTTATGAGAAATTACATAACGCTCTATTTGTTCTTTTTGATGTTCTGGTGAATCTCCTTGAAGCCCTTGTTTAACAGATGATATTCTGATAGCTCCGACTGCGTTTTCTGGTTTAGGCAGGTGATTATTCATAGTTTATTTATTGTCACTAACCTTATAT
>Ga0307990_1001181_pt1 | contig 22298 bp, 17 predicted proteins | sample EllFjometagen129_FD_203168 | JGI IMG/M metagenome (GOLD analysis project Ga0307990, IMG submission 203168) | Marine microbial communities from Ellis Fjord, Antarctic Ocean - #129 | ecosystem: Environmental > Aquatic > Marine > Unclassified | place: Southern Ocean | collected 2014-10-08
TGGTTTTCTTCTTCATGTGGAACAAATTCGTGCAAAGGAGGATCAAGTAAACGAACAGTTACCGGTAAGTCATGCATAGCTTCGAAAATTCCTTCAAAGTCTTCCCTCTGGATTGGCAATAATTTTTCCAGTGCTTTACGCCTGCCGGCTTCATCTTCGGCAAGTATCATTTCACGCATGGCTTTAATCCGGCTTCCTTCAAAAAACATGTGTTCTGTTCTGGTCAGCCCGATTCCAACGGCGCCGAAATCCCTTGCTATTTTTGCATCTTTTGGCGTGTCAGCGTTGGTTCTTACTTTCATTGTAGCATACTTGCCTGCAAGATCCATAATTTTACCAAAATCACCGCTAAGTTCAGGATCCACTGTTGCAATCATTCCTTTATAAACTTTACCGGTTGAACCGTTAAGCGATATCCAGTCACCTTCATTCAGGGTAACTTTACCGACAGTTAAAGTGCGTTTTTTGTAGTCAATCTTAATGCTTCCGGCACCCGAAACACAGCATTTACCCATACCACGGGCTACAACAGCAGCGTGCGAGGTCATTCCCCCTCTGGCAGTAAGGATCCCTCTGGCAATGTTCATGCCTTCAAGGTCTTCAGGCGAAGTTTCGATCCTGACTAGAATTGATTTGGGAAATTTTTCTGCTTCATCAGCAAAAAATACTACCTGTCCACTGGCAGCACCTGGAGATGCAGCAAGTCCTTTTGTAATTTCTTTACTTTTTTCCAATGAGTTTTCATCAAATACCGGATGCAGTAATTCGTCCAGTTTATTGGGTTCAACCCTGAGAATGGCGGTTTTTTCATCAATAGAACCTTCACTAAGCATATCAATGGCAATTTTAACCATTGCAGCTCCCGTACGTTTTCCATTACGGGTTTGCAGTAACCAAAGTTTTCCCTCCTGGATTGTGAACTCAAGGTCCTGCATATCGGAGTAATGGTTTTCAAGTTTTTCCTGTGTATCAAATAATTCCTTATACACTTCTGGTGCTACTTCCTCAAGTGATGGAAAATCATTTTTTCTTTCTTCTTCTGATATGTCAGCTAATTGAGCCCAGCGCTGTGATCCTTCTTTAGTAATTTGTCCCGGTGTCCTTACACCTGCAACAACATCTTCACCCTGAGCATTCATCAGGTATTCACCATTGAATATATTTTCCCCGGTTGCTGCATCTCTGGTAAAAGCCACTCCGGTACCGGAATCTTCACCCATATTACCGAATACCATTGCCTGAACATTAACTGCAGTACCCCAATCACCAGGGATCTGGTTTATTTTCCGGTAATAAATTGCCCGTTTGGTGTTCCAACTGTCAAATACAGCCATCACAGCCCCCCAAAGCTGATCCCATGGATCAACCGGAAAATTTTTTCCTATATTCTCTTTAACAGCTTTTTTAAATTTTGTTACCAGCTCTTTAAGGTCATCAACTGTAAGTTCAGTATCATTTTTATATCCTTTGTTATCCTTTACCTTTTCAAGAATTTCTTCAAACGGATCAGCATCTTCTTTTGAGGCGGGCTTCATACCCAGAACCACATCGCCATACATTTGTACAAAACGGCGGTATGAATCCCATGCAAATCGTGGATTACCGGTTTTTTTTGATAATCCCTCAACAGCATCGTCATTCATTCCCAGATTAAGTACAGTATCCATCATTCCGGGCATAGAAACCCGTGCACCTGAACGAACGGAAACAAGACATGGATCTTCTTTGCTTCCGAATTTTGTACCCATGATTTTTTCGATATTCGCTACTGCTTTTTCTACATCTTCTTTAATTGTTTCAACAACGAAATCAACGCCCTTTTCATTATATTCAGCACATACCTCGGTAGTAATAGTAAAACCCGGAGGTACTGCTACACCAATACGACTCATCTCAGCAAGGTTTGCACCTTTCCCTCCTAACAGGTTCTTTAATTCTGATTTACCTTCAGCCTCTTTATTACCAAATGTATAAACTCTTTTAATCTCTGACATAATCATCTCTGTTTTAATATATTAGTAAAATTTTTTTTCAATTTTAACAAATTGAGCCAAAAGTAATAATTATTTTTATTATTTGTCCCATTTCTAATAACTATTGTTACGAAAGTTACTGATTCTTTTCCTTTTCACATCTTCTCCACTTCTCATCTTCTCCTCTTCGCTCTCCGCTCTATGCTCTTATGATCTTGGATGAAACCGAATAATAGTATCCCTCAGGTATTCACTGTCAAGATGGGTGTAGATTTCGGTTGTAAGGATTGATTCATGTCCAAGCATCTCCTGAACAGCTCTCAGATCAGCCCCGCCTTCAACCAGGTGTGTGGCAAAGGAGTGACGGAAAGTATGCGGACTGATTTTCTTTTTTATCTGGGTCTTATTTGCCAGATTTTTGACAATGGTAAATATCATAACCCTGGATAATCGTTTACCGCGCCTGTTTAAGAAAACAATATTTCCATCACTGTTTTCAATATTTGGTAACCTACGCCTGTCCTGGTAATAAAGATCAATCTCTTTCAGGGCTTTATGACTGATGGGTATAAGTCGTTCTTTATTGCCCTTTCCGACAACCCGCAAAAACTCAAGATCAGTATATACATTTGATATTTTCAGGTTTATAAGCTCGGATACTCTTAACCCGCAACTGTAGAGTACTTCCAGCATAGCTTTGTTTCTCTGACCTTCAGGTTTACTCAGATCAATTGCAGCAAGCAGCCTGTCAATTTCTTCTACCGATAATACTACCGGGAGTTTTTTCCCGATCTTTGGTGTTTCAAGCAGGGTAGTGGGGTTAACCTCAATGACTTCCTCAATCATTAAATAAATAAAAAAAGCTTTAATACCTGAAATAACCCGGGCCTGCGTGCGGGGAATTACCCCCAATTTACTTATATACTGAACAAATTTCCGGAGATCTGATAACTCAATTTTTGCGGGTTCTTTCTCAATATTTGCTGCTTCAAGGTACTGCGTTAACATGTGGATATCATGGATGTAGGCCGAAACTGAATTAGGCGATAAAGATTTTTCCAGTTTAAGGAAAATTTCAAAATTATGAATACTTTTATTCCACATTAAACACAATATAAAGTAATTTTAATTCAATTCTAAGAATAATCTGATTAATTTTGTATCATATTGTTGTAAAAAATAAAATAGAAAACATGAAAATTAAAATTATCAACGGCCCCAACCTTAATCTGCTTGGCAGAAGACAAACTGATATTTATGGTACGAATGATTTTAGCTCTTTCCTTAATAAACTTCAAGAGAAATATCCTGAAATAGAGTTGGATTATTATCAATCAAATGTTGAAGGTGAAATTGTAAATATAATTCATGAGGTGGGCTTTTCGTACGATGGTATTATTATTAATGCCGGCGGCTATACACATACTTCAATTTCTATTGCTGATGCGCTGGTTGCAGTTGAAACCCCTGCTATTGAGGTACATCTTACAAATATCCTTGCACGTGAAGAGTATCGTCATATGTCTTTTATTGCACATGCTTGCAGCGGTTCAATTATGGGGTTCGGACTTGATTCGTACAGGTTAGGTCTGGAAGGATTAATTGAGATTGTTAGGAGAAAAAAATAGTCAATATAATAATAACAGATATAGCTTATGAACCTTAAGAAGACGAAAATTGTTGCAACTATTTCCGATAAGAAGTGTGATGTTGAGTTTCTAAAGAAACTGTATGAAGCGGGAATGAATGTCGTTAGGATCAACACTGCACATCAGTCACCGGACGATTCAATAAAGGTGATCAGTAATGTAAGAGAAGTATCTGAAAAGATTGCTATTCTGCTTGACACAAAAGGACCGGAGGTTCGAACAAACAAATCTGAACTGGATATTAAAGTGGCTCAGGGTCAGAGAATTAATGTAAAAGGTAATCCTGCAATGGAATCTGACAATGAATGTTTGTATGTTTCATATAACCGTTTTGTGGATGACGTTCCGGAGGGAAGTAATGTTCTTATTGATGATGGGGATATTGAGTTAAAGGTAGTAAAGAAAAATAAGGATTCTTTATTATGCGAGGTCTGTAACAGTGGGGTTATTCAAAGCCGGAAAAGTGTCAATGTCCCGAAAGTATCTATGAATCTGCCGTCTCTTAGTGACAAGGACAGGATGTATGTACATTTTGCTATTGAAAATAACCTGGATTTTATTGCACATTCGTTCGTTAGGAGCAAAGAAGATGTCAGGGAGATACAAGAAATACTTGATAAACATAAAAGTTCGATTAAAATCATTGCCAAGATTGAAAATCAGGATGGAGTGGATAATATTGATGAGATTCTGGAAAATGTTTATGGGATAATGGTAGCAAGAGGTGATCTTGCTATTGAAGTTCCGTATGAAAAGATACCAGGTGTGCAAAATATGATTGTCAGGAAATGTATTGCATTAAGAAAACCGGTGATTATTGCAACACAAATACTTCATTCTATGATACATAATCCCAGACCTACACGGGCTGAGATCAGTGATATTGCCAATTCTATTTATGGTCAAACCGATGCTGTAATGCTTAGTGGTGAAACAGCTTATGGGAAATATCCTGTCCGGTCAGTTGAAACCATGACCAAAGTTGCTATTCAAGCGGAACAGGATAAAGAGAAATTCTATGAAGCACCAACTATCCCTTTAAGCACAGAAATTTCCGGATATCTTTCCAAGTCAGCCGTAAAAGCTTCCATCAGACTCAATGCCGGTGCCATTATCGCTGATACTGTAAAGGGGAATACAATCAGGAACCTTGCCGGTTTCAGGGGTGAAAAAACAGTGTTTGCACAGTGTTATTCGAAACGTACAGTGCGTGAACTTGCTTTATCATATGGTGTGGAGCCTCACTATATGAAGATGAAAGATCCTTCACATGAGTTATTTATTTACAATGCACTGGATTTGCTGATCGGAAACGGAATAATTACTGAAAAAGACCTGGTTGTTGTTCTTGCAGGGAACTTTGGTCCCGGACCGGGTCCTTCATATATTGAGATTACCAGTGCGGAAAACCTGCGATCAGAGGATTTGCCTGAGATTCATTAGAAGTTTTTCCGGTACTTTGCACGATTTTTGTTATAAATTAATCGTTTGTTATTTTGATTTTTCAAATAAAAATATGAAAACGTAAAATGGAATGATAACAACAGGTCAATTGCTTTTATTTTTTTTACTGGCTTTTCACCCCGTTCATGTTTCTGTAACAAGCATTGAGTATAATAAGGAGGAGGAGATTTTTCTTGTATCATTTAAGGTTTTTACTGATGATTTTGAAACCAATATTGAGAGGAAATACGGTGTGAATCTGAACCTGGGAAAGGAGAATGAGCTTAAGAATGCCAGTGAATATTTTAGCAGATATTTCAGAGAATCGTTTAGTTTTATAGTAAATGGAGAAGAGCTGAAAGAGCCGGTTTATTTAGAGAAAAAAATGGATGATATTTCCGTTTGGTTATACTACAAGTATCCCACATCGGGTAACGTAGAGGAGGTCGGGATAAAGAATGCTATAATGTTGGATATATTCAGGGATCAAAGTAACTTATTGATATTCAAATATAATGATTTTGAAAAAGGATTTATTTTCAATAGTAAAAAAGTTAAAATTCAATTTCAATTGAAATAGTTGAGTTAGAAAATGATTAACTTCGTTCAATAGAGTTTGTATAAAATTCAGGTGTATTATTAAGATAGAATACAGAAGATGACAGATTTAAGGAGAATAGCAGCAATATTACTTATAGTCTTAATTGTTTCTGTTAAAGGTTTTTCAACTCACAACAGGGCAGGGGAGATTACATACAGGCAGATATCTGATTTGACTTTTGAAATAACCATTACCACTTTTACCTATACACTTAGTGCTGCCGATCGCAGTGAACTGGATGTAGACTGGGGGGATAATACTACTTCTATCGCGCCAAGGGTTGAAGAGGTATTACTTCCTAATTTTTATAAACGCAATAAGTACATTAAGGAACATACATTCCCGGGCCCGGGAGTGTATGAAATTATTGTTCAGGACCCAAACAGGAATTGGGGGGTACTTAATATTCCCAGTTCGGTTACTGTGATTTTTTGCCTCAAGACCACAATGATGATTAATTCTTCGGTTGGATATAATAACACACCGGTTTTGTTAAACCCGCCTATAGACAAGGCAGCGATAGGTAAAATTTTTATTCATAATCCTGCCGCTTACGATCCCGATGGTGACAGTATTTCATACAGTCAGGCAATATGTCTGCAGGAGAACGGAGAACCGATAGAAGGTTATACTTTTCCCCCGGCAAGTGATACTTTATATGTAAATCCGATAACGGGGGATTATATATGGGATGCTCCGATTGATACAGGCATATTCAATATTGCTATGAATATTGAAGAATGGAGAAACGGTATTAAAATAGGAAATATTTTACGTGATATCCAGGTAGAAGTGTATAAAACAACAAATATTCCGCCCGAAAATCAGGAATTAGCTGATATATGTGTTGAAGCAGGAACAGTTGTAGAATTTGATTTTATTAGCACTGATATTGATGGTGACAGTATTATTCAAATAGCCAGCGGCGGACCACTAATTATTGATGAAAGCCCGGCTGAGTTTTTATATGTATCCTCTGGCACAGGTTTAAGTGTGTCGAGGTTCAGATGGCAAACCACGTGTGATCATGTCAGGGAACGGACATACCAGGTTGTTTTTAAATCGGAAGATACTGACCGGCAGTTAAGCCTGGTGGATATTGACAATATGGAAATAAGGGTAATTGGTCCTGCTCCACATGGTTTGTCAGCTTACCCTTCCAGTAATTCAATCAGTTTGTTATGGAATAAAAGTGGTTGCACAAATGTTACAGGTTACAGGGTTTACAGGAAAAACGGGGTTTCGGGATTTACGCCTGATTCGTGTGAGATTGGAATACCTCCGGGTATTGGATATGAAGCTGTTGGAGAAACTGAATCTGTGGAAGATACTATGTTTCTTGACAACAACAACGGTATAGGATTGATGAAGGGTACCGAATACTGTTATATTATTGTAGCGATATTTCCCGATGGAACCGAAAGTATTGCATCTGAAGAGTATTGTTCTGTTCTTGTCCAGGGAACTCCCCTGATCACTAATGTAAGTGTTACTGAAACAGACGAGACCAATGGTTCTGTATATATTGCATGGGCCAAACCAAAGAACCTTGATACTATACCCGCAAATGGACCATATGAGTACAATATTTTCAGGTCACCTGGAATTTGGGGCGAGAATTATTCATTGATAGGAACAATAAATACTGATGATCTGGATGATACTACATTCGTGGATGACCCTGTTAATACAGCAGGCGCAAACTATTCGTATAAAATAGAGTTGTATAATAATGAGGGAGGAAGCCGGTTTCTTATAGGGTCAGGCGAAGCATCAACTCTCGGTATGGATATTGAACCGGCTGACAAAAAACTCTCCTTACACTTGATAAAAAATGTGCCATGGGTTAACATGGAGTATGTAATTTACCGTCAGGATGATACAGGTATGAGTTTTGACTCGGTGGGAAGTACTTCTGATTCTCTGTTTATTGATTATGGACTTGAAAATGGAAAAACCTATTGTTACCTTATTAAAAGTATCGGTACTTATAACCGTCCCGGTATCGTGGATCCATTAATTAATTATTCTTATGAAAAATGTGGCATCCCTGTTGATAATAAACCTCCCTGTCCGCCTGATTTAAATGTATCTTCAAATTGTGACAGTCTTTATAACGAATTGATATGGAATTTACCGGTACCGGGATGCCCGGATGATGTGGCTAATTATAAGATATTTTACAAACCAACTCTCGATGCAGATCTGAAATTTATTCATACGGTTGAATCGCCACTGGATACTGTTTTCAAACACTACCCTGACTTCTCTATGGCAGGTTGTTATGCAATATCTGCTGTTGATTCAGCTGGTAATGAAAGTGAACTTTCATCACCTGTAATATGCGTTGATACTTGTAATTATTATGAGATACCAAATGTTTTTACCCCCAATAATGATAGTTTCAATGATATTCTTCGCGCAAGGACCACTGATTTTGTTGTTAGGGTTGATATGAAAATCTACAGTCGTTCTGGAAGTTTGGTTTATGAGACTATCGATCCGTATATTAACTGGGACGGGAGGTATAATGGAAAATATGTTGCTCCGGGTATATACTATTATCACTGTGATGTATATGAGAACAGGATTTCCGGAGTTGAAACAAGACATTATTCGGGGTTTATTCATTTAATAACGGAAAAGGATTCCAGGTTGCCCGGGGAAGGAGGGAATAAGTAGTAAGAGGCGAGGGAGCGACTGGGCGACAAAGAGAAAAGGAGAAGAAGTACCACTACCGTTGCATCCGGCGCAAGAAACAGAGAAGTAATAAGAAAGGAAAAAAGATTAAAAGCTTATATTAGATTAAGAGCATGACAGTTATGAGACAAATAATAAATATCATTTTACTAGTTTTATTATACTTCCCGGCAAATGCTCAGGTAGAGAAAAATCATTATTTGGCAGGACTTGCTAATTTACAGAGGAAAGAATTTAAACAGGCTGTTGCTGAGTTTGATAAGGCCATTGAAGCGAAAACTTACGAATACTATTATTATTTGAAAAGAGGAGAGGCATATTTTTGGCTGGGAGAATATTTGAAAGCTAAAGCTGATTTTAATGAAGCTTCACAACTTGAGAGATATTCAGGCAGTATGGGTCTGGCAATGACATATGCTAAGATTGGGGATATAGATTTAGCTTTCAGGCACCTGGAGGATCACCTGAGATCTACGTTCAGGGTTTCTGAAAAATCAATTAAACTGAATAAAGCATTTGAGAGCATCGAGAACTCGAGGAAATGGGTGGAGTTATGGAGAAAAAGATGGTATAACTCTTTTGAAATACTTGAGCAGGAAATCGATTATTTATCCAAAACTGCACATTATCCTGAAGCTCTTGAGTTAATTGAAGTATATTTTTCTAAATATCCTGATAATGCAGGAGCTTATGCATTAAAAGGTAGAATAAATTTTGCTCAGGGTAATATACGGGAAGCAGAAGTGAATTTCACAAAAGCTATTTCTCTGGATTCGGAAAATCCGAATTTTCGAAAAAGAAGAGCAGATGTTTATGTTAAGTCGGGAAATTTTCCAAATGCGGTGAAAGATATTTCATATGCCCTGAAGTCTGATCCCTCAATGTTTAATCTTTATATCAAAAGAGCCGGATTATATCACCGAATGGATGCAGGCGAAAAGGCACTTACTGATCTGACCCTTTACCTGGATTATTTTCCTGCTGATGAAGAGGCGCTTCATTTATTTGGAAAGATCTACATTGATCAGGGAAAATATTATTCTGCCCTGAAATATTTTTCAATTAATGTTGAGAATCATTCTGAGAATCCGCGAAGTTTTATCGACCGCGCTGATGCTTATGTTTTATCAGAAAATTATAAATATGCTATTATGGACTATGGTATGGCTTTGGATCTTGATCCCATTAATCCGGCTACATGGATAAGTCGCGGAAAAGTTTATATCAAAATGGGAAATAATAAACAAGCCTGTTATGACCTTATCAGGGCTGTTCGCCTAAAGAGCAGGGAAGGAGTGAAGTTGTATAAAGAATACTGTGAGTGAAGTTAATAGGTGAGTAAGTTGAGTAAGTTTATTTATCGCTTCCCGGTATTGGACGGTATATTTTAACATTCCCTTTTACAACATGATTCAGGTTTAGATCACTTAACCCTACTTTGCGTCCTGAAAATTCAGTGTTCTGGTGTGCTATTGTAAAAACATTTTTGCGTTTAATGTTATACACAATAGCTGTATGTTGTTTCATAAACTCTGTATATGTAGTATTAGTAATCTGGTACCTTATTTTAACATTTTTAAACTGGATAATATCTCCGGGAAGTACAGATTCCCGTTTTGGATTAATAAGTTTTCCATAATGAAATTTTCCATCCCATTGGGCATTAAACCTGTTCAATGCCTGGTAAGCCAGATCCCAGCATTCTCCCCTGTCAATCTTTTTACCAATAACTGATTCTACATATTCAACTATCTTCTTGTTTAATTCAGGAATGTTTTCCTGGGCGATTGCCTGATTAACTGAAAGAAAAAAGATAAGAAAGAAAACAATCCTGTAGACCATGTATTTTCTCATTTCTTATTTACCTGCATAAATATTTTATTATATAATTCCGTAGGGTTGAAAGGTTTCAAAATATAATCATTTAAATCTGCTTTTTCTATTTTACTTTGCACATCTGACATTACACTTGCAGTAAGAGCGATAATAGGAATATTCCTAATTTTATCCTGATTTGATTTACGTATAATTTTGGTTGCCTCAAAACCATCCATTTCAGGCATGTGCAAGTCCATTAAGATCACATCAAAGTCATGTTTATTTACTTTTTCGATTACCTTCAAACCGTTTGATACAGCTTCCACCTCAATTCCCCATCTGGTAAGAATTTTTTGTGCCACAATAGTATTGATCTCGTTATCTTCAGCTAAAAGGATTTTTATTCCTGCAAGCTGATCAAATTTTTTCTCCCCGGTAAATTCCGGTTTCAATGATTTACGTTCACTTTTCTTAAATTCAAGTGTGAAGAAAAATTTTGATCCTTTACCAACTTTACTTTCAACCTCCAATTTCCTGCCCTGAAGTTCGATCAACCGTTTACAGATAGCCAATCCCAGTCCGGTACCACCGAATTTCCTGGTAGTATCTGTGCTTGCTTGATTAAAACTCTCAAAAATATTTTTTTGAGAGTTTTCCGATATACCAATACCGGTATCTGTAACAGCGAATTCCAACTCAATCTTTTTCTTTCCGGAATTCATAACGATTACATTTATTGTGACTGATCCCGTTTCAGTAAACTTTATCGCATTTCCAATAAGGTTGGTGAGTACCTGGTTCAGTCGGGCGGCATCACCCACAACAACTTCGGGTAATTCAGAATCTATCAGTACTTTCAATTTGATTCCCTTTTCTTCGGCACGGAAGTGGAAAGATTGCCTGATACCATGTATCAGTTCATTAAGATTAAAATCGGCTTCTTCAAAGAATATTTTACCGCTTTCAATTTTATTAAAGTCAAGAATGTCATTAATAAGGGTCATAAGGTTATCCCCTGAAAATTTCAGGGAATTTAAAAACTCAAGCTGCTCTTTTTTAGGATCTTCCTGGAGAAGGAGATAAGTCATTCCCAGGATAGCATTCAGAGGAGTCCTGATTTCATGACTCATTATTGAAAGGAACTGGTGTTTTGCCTGAGCTGCTTCTTCAGCTTCCTGCCGGGCTTTCTTCAGATCTTCTTCATTTTTCAATTTGTTTATAGCAAGTGCTGCCTGACTGGCAATAAATTCAAGTATTCCAAGGTCTTCTTTAGTGTAAGCATCTTCTGATTCATAGCTCTGTAGACATATTGCTCCAATAGTTCCACCTACAGTTTTCAAAGGAACTCCAAGCCATATTTTCGAGGAGGTTCCAACTAATTCAATTTTCCCTTCCTTCTCAAGTTTCTTTATACCTTTACTTTTAGCAAGTAATGGTTTGTTTGTTTTAATTACATGTCCGGTAAGAGTCTTTCCTGCAGGAAATTCACTGAATTTGTCCTTTTCATCTTCAAAATAGGGCAATGAAAGAGTATCCTTTTCTTTATTATAAAGAGCTATGTAAAAATTCTTTGTATCAATCCATGTACTTATCTCATTGTGGATAACAGTAAATAATTTCTGCAGATTGTCAGTTGTTAATACAACATCTGAAATATTTTGAGCCATTTTCTGTATGGCTTCAGCTTTTTTTCTTTCAGAGATATCACGATAAATTCCAAAATGACCAACCTTTTTATTATCTACAATAATGGGTGTTGCCAGAAGGGATACATCAATTTCATTTCCCTCTTTATGTATCCTTTTGGTTTCAAAAGCCAGTACCTGACCTTTCCGAACTTTATTAGTTATCTCACTCGCTTCTTTATAAATTTTTCCCGGGGCTATCAGATCATCAACTTTTTTTCCTATACTTTCTTTGTTGCTATAGCCAAACATTCTGGTGAATTCTTTATTGATAGTTTTTACCTTCCCATCCTTCTCACAAAGGGCAATAGCTTCGGGTGATTGTTCGATGAGTTGCTCTAAATGTACGGATTTTAGTTTTAGCTCTTGTTCCGACTTTTTCAGGTCAGTAACATCACTGTAAATTGCAACTATATCATTAGAAGGCAGTTTATAAATAAAATTATTTCTGTAACCGCTTATCCGGTCGTCTTCATAAAATGTAACAGGTAATTCAACAGGTATGCCGCTTTTATATACTTTTTTTAGAGCATCGAATATTCCAAATTCTTTTGCCGCAGGAAAAATATCCAGAAGCCTTTTTCCAATGATTTTATCTCTTGAAATTTTTTCTGTTTTTTCAGCAGCTTTATTAAACTCAATGAAAATAAAGTCATTCCCGTTATCAACCGGATTATAAACTGCAACACAATCTTTCATATTATTAAATATCTGGTTGTACCGTTCGATTATTGCCCGGAATTTTTCTTCGATGATCTTCTTCTCTGTAATATCATTATATATGGTAAGAAGAAAAATTTCATCTTTAATTTTTATGGTTTCTGCAGTAAAGAGTACCTCCTTTGTAGCTCCTGAACCGGATTTCATTTTTACTTCAAAATCTCTTACTTTATTGAGTTTTTTCAGCTTTGAGAGAAATTTATCACTCTGAATAATATCGAGAAACAGTTGCAATTCATTTGAAGTATGATTAATTACTTCTTCCGGTTTATATTCAAGGAAGTCAAGGAAAGCTTTATTGACATCAATATATTTTGCATCCTCAAACCTGCTAATCGCCATTGGTGTAGGGTTTGACTGGAAAACCTGGTAAAACACCTCTTTTTTCCATAATGGAGTGTTTTGTGGTTCTTTTTTATGTGATTTTATTTCCTCTTTATCCATTTTTTCAAAAATTGATTATCAATTTTAGGTTGTAAGACGATTTAAATTAGGGTTGTTTAAGATATGCAATTTTTATTGAAAATTAATAAGTTAACTTCAATAAACAAAAATCTTTCCTTTCTTTTTATTGACAACTTCACCAATAACAGATGTATCATATACTCCTTTGGTTATTAATTCGTTTACCAGTTTTTTTGTATATGCCTGGGGGACAGATATTAACAGTCCTCCTGAGGTTTGAGCATCAGCCAAAATTAATTTATTGCTTTCCGAAAAATTATCCGGCCATTCAACAAATTCAGAAACATAATCAAGGTTATTTAAGGTTCCACCGGGAATGATATTGGCAGTCACAAATTTCTTTACATTTTTAATTACAGGTACTTTATCTGAAAACAAATTAACCTCAACCTTACTGGCTCTTGCCATCTCGAGAAGATGACCCAATAATCCAAAACCGGAAACATCAGTGCAGGCATTTACCGGATAGTTCTGCATGATTTCTGAAGCTGTTTTGTTCAGGTTTGCCATAAGTGAAATTAATTTTTCTCGGGTATCATCTTCAAGAAGTCCACGTTTAAGGGCAGTTGATAATATTCCTGTGCCAATTGACTTGGTAAGAATTATTTGATCGCCAGGTTGAGCAGCAGAATTAGTTAATATCTTTTCAGGATGTACTTTCCCAGTTACTGACATCCCGTATTTTGGTTCGCTGTCGTCAATTGTATGGCCTCCGATTATTGATATTCCTGCTTCTGCAGCCTTTTTATTTGCTCCATCAAGAATTCTCCTGAGAACGCTCAATGGCAAACGATTTGACGGAAAACCAACAATATTCAAAGCAAAAAGGGGTGTTGCGCCCATAGCATAAATATCACTTAAAGCATTGGCTGCTGCAATCTGCCCGAATTGGAACGGGTCATCTACAACAGGTGTAAAGAAATCTACTGTTTTAACCAGTGCTGTTTCCTCGTTTAATTTATAAACAGCGGCGTCATCAGATGTATTTGTTCCAACAAGAATGTTTGGATCGGTTGGTAATTTAAAATCCTTAAGTACCTCTTCGAGGGCCTGGGGTCGGAGTTTACATGCGCAACCTAGTCCCTGGGTGAAATGTGTGAGTTTGACTTCGCCTGTTTCTTCAAGGGGTTGATCACCTGCTTCTTTACCCCGGTTAAGACTTTTTACCGTGCGGATAATTTCATTTGATGCTTGTTCTATTTGTTCTTTAGTTGTAAATCTGCCGGTTGAGAAACGTATGGTTCCCATGGCAAATTCTTCAGGTACTTTCATTGCCGTTAACACATGAGATATGTCAATATTATCTGTGTGACAGGCTGCTCCTGCTGATGCTGCAACATGTTCAAGTTCAGATATCAGTATATTAGCTTCTGTATTGCAAAAGCCAATACTCAGAGTGTTGGGCAGGCAATTTTTGAGATCTCCGTTTATTCGTGTATTTTTCAGCCCTTTGGTCAATTTATTTGCAAGTATATCTCTCATATTTTTCATATGCGAGTAATTATTTTCCAGGTCTCTTACTGCAATTTCACAAGCTTTGCCTAAGCCAACAATCTCAATAACATTTTCAGTTCCCGGTCTCATGTTTCTTTCATGGTCAGCTCCATGTAAAATCTTTTCCAATTTTATTCCAAGTTTAATATATAAAACACCGATACCTTTTGGAGCATATAGTTTATGTCCTGCAATGGACAAAAGATCAACCCCTAAGGTTTTTACGGATACCGGAATCTTTCCCAGTGATTGCGCTACATCGGTATGAAATGGTATTTTGTTTTTTCCTGCTATTTTTGAGATCTCTTCAATGGGTTGGATCGTTCCCACTTCATTGTTTGCATGCATTATAGTGATTAAAATGGTTTGTGGAGTTATTGCCGAAACAACCTCTTTTAATATGATGAGCCCATTTTTATCCACAGGAACATATGTGATTCTGAAGCCTTTTCTCTCAAGGTATTTACAGACTTCTGATACAGCAGGGTGCTCAACAGCTGAAGTTATAATATGGTTTCCTTTTGATTGATTGGCAAAAGCAATTCCCTGGATAGCAAAATTGTTAGATTCGGTACCTCCACTTGTGAAAATAATTTCATCAGGATCACATTCAATAAGGGCTGCCACCTGTTCTCTTGCTTTCCCAACTGCCATTTTTGCCTGCATCCCATACCAGTGAGCGCTACTTGGATTCCCGAAATTCTCACTGATAAATGGTTGCATTGCTTCAATTACCTCTTTATGAAGCGGAGTGGTTGCATTATAATCAAGGTAAATTTTTTCCATAATTAATAAAGTTTATTCAGTGTCCAAAATTCAAAATGACTCTTCCTTCTTCCTCTTTCTTTTTCCTCCTTACTCAACTTACTCACCTTTTTTATAATACTTACAATACTCACTGATACCGCATTCCCGGCATTTGGGCGACCGGGCAGTACAAATATAACGACCATGCAGTATAAGCCAGTGATGTGCCAGGGGAATAAGGTGCTCAGGGATATAATGTGTAAGTTGTTTTTCAGTTTCAAGAGGTGTTTTGGCATTTGTCGAAAGGCCGATTCTTGCCGATACCCTAAAGACATGGGTGTCAACAGGCATAACCGGTTTGTTAAAAACTACTGCTGCAATAACATTAGCAGTTTTTCTTCCTACACCCGGCAATTTCTGCAGTTCATCAATATTCTGCGGAATCACACCGCTAAAATCATCTGTAAGCATTTTTGCCATACCAAACAGATGTTTAGCCTTATTGTTAGGGTATGAACAGCTTTTTATGTATTCGAAAATTCCTTCAGGTGACGCTTTAGCCATCGTCTCAGCAGTAGGGTATTTTGCAAGAAGGGGGGGGGTAATAATATTCACCCTTTTGTCTGTACACTGGGCTGATAAAATAACAGCTACAAGCAATTGAAAAGGATCGGAATAAATAAGTTCAGTTTCAGCAACAGGCATATGCTCCATGAAATACTCAATGACTTTCTGATATCTTTCACTTTTTGTCATTTTTTATTCATTATATAAGGCAAAGATAACAGGTTTTATCTTATTCACCGGGTGACTTGAAGTTGCCCGGTGAATTCCTGTGTTTTTCTTTCATTAACCAAATTATTTGTAACTTGTTCTGTTATAATTTTTACTGATTGACACTACAAAGTTTATTTCTAATTAAAAACAAGTGAATAGTTAAAATATATGTGAGTTTATTTTGTAACGGGATTATTCTAATATAAATCGATAATACGTGAAAAAAAAAAGTATTATTACAATTTGGTTACTCTTAGTAATCATAAATTATTCTGGTAAGGCAGAAGTTAACTTTAAAGCACATTTAGGAATTAGTTATATTGAACATTTCTCAACAGGAATAACATTAAGTTTTTCAAATAAACACAATATTTCACTGCTTTATGGTTCGAATTTTCTTATAAAACCACAAGAGTTTTCATCATTTTTGATTCAATATGAGATGCTATTAAATAAAATTAAGATAGGATCTATTACACCAAAGTTTGGAATAAAAGGAGGATATTCAATTTACACCAACAACTATTATCAGTGGGAATTACTTGCTGTTGTGCCATTTATTGGATTTAATTATCCGATAAAAAATAAAGTTAGTTTAGCCTTGGATATGGGTGTTGCCGTTTCCCGGGAATTATCGTTGAAAAGAATTAGTTATGGGGAAATTGGGGGGTATAAGCAGTTTCTTCCGGAACTGAAAATTGGTATATTCATTAATCTTTAATGAGTTAGTCGTGAGAAAATATCAAATACATATATTTATTAGTCTGATTATTGGCTTAAATTCTTGTGAAAGAGTAAATTATTTTCCGGACAATCCAATTGTTAATAATAATACTTTATTTTTAGCTCATAAAGGCGGAGGAACATTTGAAAACGCTAATACTTTAGAGGGTTGTATGTATGGACTTGAACTACTTGATGGAATTGAGTGTGACATTCAAAAGAGTTCTAATAAAACTTTATGGTTAAGTCATTCTCCATTGATACCTTCTTGTGGTTCTTTTGAAGAAAGTTGCTTTCCGGAAATATCAGACAATACAATAATTCAAATGGACTCATGTCTGGGTGTAGAAAAAAATTATACTCAACTTGAGAGTGTATTTCAGTATATGAGTAATAATTATTCTGATAAGTTTATATCTCTGGATGTTAAGGCGTGGAAGCCTTGTAAAATTTCAGGTGTAAATATGATAAGAGAAATGAATATACTTGCCCAGAAGATAATTGATTTAACCAAAAAATATCATCTCGAAAATAATGTAATGGTTGAATCAGAAAATGGAGATTTTCTTTACTATATTAAAACTAATACAAATTTCATCGAAACATATTTGTCCACATTTGGTGATTTTGAAATGGGAGTTACCAGGGCACTGGGTGCAGAATTTTCAGGTATTTCTTTTGATTACACGTATAAACAGAATATTACAAAAGAACTGGTAGATCTAATACACCGAAAAGGGTTGAAAATTCAATTATGGACAGTTAATGATACGAATGATATAAAAGATGCATTATTATTAAACCCCGATTTTATCCAGACAGATTTTGTAGAGTATAGAGAACTAAGACGGCGCATACAGTAAGATTAATAAAACAATTTGAAATTGAAGATTCATTAGTCTTTACAACCTTCTTTGCAAAATAAAACGAATTGAAGTATTTTTGTTATGCATCAGTAAACTGCTTATGCCAGTGTTAAAGCTGAATTGTATTATCAATAATTATAAAAGCCATGAAAAAAATTACTTTTTCCTTTCTGATTTTATTGTTCCTGACCGGTGGTTATCAGGTTATGGCACAAAGTGAGTTTTCCAGCACTACTATCGAGTTTGGTGTAGTTGTGAGTGATATCGAAAAATCACTTAACTTTTATACCAATGTTATTGGTATGAGCAAGGTGGGAGAATTTGATATCGATGAAAAATTCGGGAAGATATCGGGTCTTACGGGTGGTATTGCATTCCATGTGGATGTACTGAAGTTGGAGGATAAACCCGGAGCAACCCAGTGGAAACTGATGAGTTTCGAAAAGGATGCCGCTCATCCTCTCTCAAAATATATTCAGGATGACACCGGTGTGCAGTATGTCACTATCAATGTTACCAGCCTGAAACCCTTTCTGGAGAGGATAAAGAAACATAATATCAAACTTCTGGGAGACACACCTGTTTCTTTGGATGCCACCAACCACTTCGTACTGATCAGCGGTCCGGATGGTACTATCATTGAGCTTATCGGGCCTTTGGAGTAAAGGGGGAATGTAGAGAATATGAGAATATGAGAAGAGGAGAAGATGAGAAGATGAGAAGATGAGATGGAGTGTTTGATTATCTAATTACCACCCTGGCGTACTGAAGGCTCGTGAAATTTGGGAGCGTATCATTACCAGAATGAAAGAGTTTGTGGAGATATTTATGGTTAAAGAAGAAACAAAACAAGGATTGAATCCAATAGTTAGGTCAGGTTTATTTTAATATGAAAATAAAATCTCCTCCTTCGTCTCCTGTATTCTTAACTTCACCAAATTGGGGAATATTACTGCTATTATTCAGAACGGCAGGTTTGAGGCTAAAAAATAGTTGTTCGGATGGCAGGTAAGCTTCCTGGTTTTCATTCAACCTTTTCATAAGATATTTCAGGAATACACTTCTATCAGGTACTTCTTTTAAAGTACCGCTGGTCATAGCTTTTCTGCTAGGCAGGTTATGCAATCTTTGAATAGCTCTTGAAGGTTTAGCAAATGCACTTCTTGTTTTGAAAATAGATCCACTAAAACAAGCATCTGCAATTAAAAGAGTATGTTTTGACGGAATGCTTTCTATATAACCACTTAACGAGCTGTTTCGTAGCCAATTAGCCGTACTGTTATGCTGTGCGTCAGAAGGCAGCCAATAGCCTTTATGGGCATTTTCATCCCAGTGCCCATGACCGGCATAAAAAATTAAAAGGTTATCGGCAGGGGTTACGGTCTTTTCAAGATTATCCAGGGCGTCAATAATTTTAGTGCGTGTTGGGTTTTTCAGAAATACCACATCTCTGTCATTAAAAGTATATGACCTGGTTAATATCTCATAAATTTTCTGTGCATCCTCTAAAGGTGCATCAAGATCATTGATCATTTGATCTTCATAACTGTTAATTCCTATTATCAGGGCATAATATTTACCCGGGCTATTTATATTTTCATCGCCGGGAATATCAACAGGATTAAACTCCGTGGGTACATTGGTAGAAGTTAGGTTGCTTTGAGCCTTAGTAATTTCTTCCCTGGCACCAGAGGTTTGATAACCGGATATGTTTGCAGAGGGCTGGATACCTGATACCTTAAACAATTGTACTTTGCTTTTGTTTAGTCCTTTTTCCTGTCTGTCAGCAACAGCCAGCCAATTACCTTGTTCTGATATTGTAAAAGAAGAAATATCCCCATCAAATCGCTGATTTTTAACAACATTGCCCCCCTCAACACTCCAGAAGTTGATTTTTCCCATACTTAAAGTAGAATTATCAGTGATATAATATTTATTATCAGGTGTTACTGAAAGTATGTTTATATTTTTCACATTTCCTTCCACTATGTTTTCCAGGATACCTGTGACCCAGTCATAAATGGCTGCATTATACTTAAAAATCATACGACTGCCCCCTTTAGCCAGCCTGGATTCTTCATATCCAATAATTATTTTACTTTTATCCATGGTAACACCTGCCGACTGAACGGTTATTCCTGATTTATCGATGGTATGGGGATTAATATCAGACTTTCTGATAGAAATTTTATTGCCAACATTCCAAAAGATCATTTGATTATCCTCACCAATTGAGATAAGTTGGTCCCCGTTCCTGTTAAAGGAACAAAACATAACCCCCTTTTCATGACCATTACGTAACATACCAATTAGTTTACCACTTGGAAAATGGAACAGATAAGGTTCTTTTTTTGAACCGGCAACACAAAGGATCTTTTCATCCGGACTAAGGGCAAGATGATAAACCTTACCCTTGTATTCCTTAATGATTTGAAGTTGTTCACCTGAATATAAATCCCAGACGAATACTTGTTTATTTTCAGTTCCGGATATCACATATTTATTTTCTGAATCAATTAGAACAGTATTGATTTTATCGTCTGATCCATGTACAAGTTGATGTAGTTTTCTATTGGCATTCAAATCCCAAACAACAATTGTTCCTTTTTCGTCTCCGCACGCAAGGAACCTGTTATCCGGAGAAATGTACATAGATGTTACGGACTTATCCAATTCAAAGCTATGGTCATCGTATAGTAATATCTGAGCCGTGGATAAACCGGGCAGTAGCAAACAAAAAAGCAATATTATCTGTAACTGTTTTGCCATGAAGAACGGATATCAGAATATGAAGGATAAGCCGGTCATTAACATAAGGGAACCTCCCTCAGCTCCTTCAGCCAAACTTTTTCCATAATTCAGTGAGGTGTCTATGGAAGCAAATTCATTAAAAAATGATTTATACCCTAAACCAATTTGTAATGATCCGTAATCTCTAAATGAGGCTCCATCAGGAATATCAAAGGTGGATTGATAATAGGATCCTTTAACATATGGAAATCCTTTCTTAACAACTGAAAAATTGTAATTAGCAAATAGCTGACCACTCCAATCGCTATTGACCTCAGTTCCTTCCGCGGTGTTGGTTGTAGATATTGAAATACCCGGAGCCAAACCTAATAATAATTTGTCGGTATAATATTTTCCGTACGAGAGAAATAAGTTACCAAAAGCATGTTTCGAATCGGTTCCGACGGATGTAAATACAAATCCATGAAATGTAACTTCGTTATCTCCTTTGGAAATACCTTCATCCTCCTGGGAATAAGCATTAGCTGTAATAATTACCGTTAATAATAAAATAATAGTCTTTTTCATAATAATCAGTTTAGAGGAATATTAATAATCAATGAGATAAATTTAATAAAAGTTTAAATAAATCAAAATGCGATGTAAACAATTAGTTTCAAAACTTTAAAACAAGTAAACATAATTAAAATAATATGTAAGTTTACACATTGACAAATGTTATCTGCAATACTCATAAAAATCAGATATTCAATACAACAAAGATTTGCTCCAAATTCCATATTTATAAAAACTTTTTTTTCAATATTGTACTGATATCTTATGAAACGAAGCAAAAAGTTTTGAAATTTTAATAAAAGAGTTACATTTGCCTTGTTATTTATAAAAAACATGCTTAACTATTTTTCATATATCTTTTTTTATTTCTTCAGTTATTTGATCTGAAGCAAGGGGATATATGTTTTTCAAATATAATGTGAAAGTCCCTGATGGGGCTTTTTTTTTGACTTATTTTTAAAAAACAGATTTAATATGAAGACTAAACGAATTGCCATACAGGGTGGTTATGGTGCATATCATGATATTGCTGCACATTATTTTTTTGAAGGACAAGTCATCGAGATCATTCCGCGTACAACTTTTAAGGACCTGTTCAAATCATTGAAGCAACAGCAGGTGGATTATGGAATTATGGCAATTGAAAATTCACTTGCGGGAAGTATTTTGCCTAACTATGCACTGGTCAGAGATTCAGGGAAAAAAATTATCGGAGAGATTTTTTTAAGAATCAGGCATAATCTGTTAGTACTTCCCGGACAGAATATTCATGATATCAGGGAGGTATATTCTCATCCTATGGCTATTTTGCAATGTCAGGATTTTTTTAAACAATATCCTGATATCAGGTTATTCGATAGTTTAGATACTGCTTTAAGTGCAAAGGAAATCAGTGATAAGAAACTTAAAGGTGTAGGTGCTATTGCAAGTAGCCTGGCTGCGGAAAAGTATAAACTGGAGATATTGGCTTCCGGTATTGAGACCAATAAGTTGAACTACACACGGTTTTTGCTGTTATCAGATAAGGGAAATGGGGTACCTTTGTCTGAAAAAAATATAGCCAGTATATATTTCACTTTGGGTCATGAAATTGGCAGCTTATCGAAAATCCTTATGATACTTTCATTTTACAATATGAACCTGAGTAAAATACAATCTTTACCTATTGTTGGAAAGGATTGGGAATACCAATTTTATCTGGATATTGAATTTTGTAACTATGATATGTATAAGAAAGCAATTGAAGCTATTAAACCGTTTTCAGATAAAATCGGGATTCTTGGAGAATTTAAAAAGGGAAGGAAAATACTATGAGAATCCCTGTTGCGTCA
>Ga0307990_1001182_pt1 | contig 22291 bp, 17 predicted proteins | sample EllFjometagen129_FD_203168 | JGI IMG/M metagenome (GOLD analysis project Ga0307990, IMG submission 203168) | Marine microbial communities from Ellis Fjord, Antarctic Ocean - #129 | ecosystem: Environmental > Aquatic > Marine > Unclassified | place: Southern Ocean | collected 2014-10-08
TTGCCATAAAAAGGGCTGGAAACCCGGCAAACATCCATTTTAAGCCGCCCTTGGTCTGGAGATAAAGGGTTATAATAATTAATGCAAGGGCCGCTAATGTTTGGTTTACAGCTCCAAACATCGGCCAGAGGGTCAAAGCGCCCTTTCCGCTTGCACCAGTTACAAAGGCTAAGATTAAGGCGCTTCCAACGGCTATTATGGTAGCGACATAACGATTGGCCAAAAAGTCCATTTTAATATCGGTAAAGAGTTCAGCGACAACATAACGCTGAATTCTCGTGGCAGTGTCAAGGGTAGTGCCTGCAAAGGATGCTACAAAAACACCCATTATAACTACTCCAATACCCTTAGGTATGCCAAGGCTTGCAATCATATTGGCAGAGCCGTCTACAAAGGCGGCAACCTTTGAACCAAGTCCGGCTGCTGCTGCCCAGGATGAATAGTGGGTTGTCCATGCGGCTATTCCGGTCAGGGTCTCACCTGCCTTGGTGACATATCCCATTCCAATACCCGCGGATACTGCCACGACTACTAATGTGGCAAGGGTACCCTCCAATAACATTGACCCATATCCTACAAAGAGCGAGTCTTGCTCGGTTCTCACCTGTTTGGAAGAGGTTCCGGAGGAAACCAGTGCGTGAAACCCGGAGATTGCTCCGCATGCTATTGTAATAAACAAAAAGGGCCACATGGAAGGGGCCTTTGCCGGGCTTGCCTGTATTGCCGGGGCAACTATGTGAAGGTTTCCGCTAAACGCGGAAAACAGGACACCTAAGGACAAAAGCGCCAGTGCAACAACCAACTGGTGAGAATTTATAAAATCACGGGGCTGCAACAGTGTAGTAACGGGAAGCACCGACGCAATAAAGGCGTATGTCAGTAAGATAATAGTCCATACCCCTGTAGGAGGAATGCCCATTATGGCAGGCATCTTAAAGGGCAGAAAATAACCTAATATTACAGTAATATACATTACAACCACAGCTATAATTGACCATGTCATTACACCCTTACCCTTACTGTAGATAAGGTATCCCAGATATATTGCTATAGGCACTTCGCACCATACCGGAAGCACGGATGCCGGGTACATGCTGAAAACAACGGCAATAACCAATCCAAATACGGCAATAACTATCCATAACTCTAAGAATACGATGATAAAAAAGAAAATCTTTGTGCGGTTATTAACATACTTGGCTGTATATTCGGCTATGGATTTCCCCTGGTTTCTCATGGATATAATAAGCGAACCAAAGTCATGGACCGCACCCATGACTATTGAGCCGATAAAAATCCATAACATGGCGGGCACCCAGCCCCATATAATGGCGATTGCCGGCCCTACAATAGGCCCTGTCCCTGCAATTGATGTAAAATGATGCCCAAAGATAATCTCCTTTTTGGTCGGCACATAATCCGTGCCATCCTCCATTTCTACAGACGGCACTTTTGCCTCACCTGATATGGCAAAAATTTTGTTGCCAATGAATTTTCCATACAACTGATACATGATAATGTAACCGGCAAATGCCACTAACATGATTAGTAAAGCTCCCATACTTCCTCCTTTCAATTGTTAAAATTTCCAGTAATTAGCCTATGTATTAACTAAGAAATTTTTTATTATTAGTCAAGTTATTATTAACAATTTCGTAAAAAGTTTTTCACCTTGCCCTTATTCCCCTAAGGGTGCTATAGAACCATAAATTTCAGCTTGTCTGAAAGAAAGCAGGCCATCAGAATCTTGTTTTGGCTATACTCGTAAAGAGTCGTAAAATCGGGCGTTTTGGGGAAGTTAAGACAAAGAGCCGCGGCAGGTATAATTAAGGGAGATAATTTAATGGGAATTTTAAAAATTTTTTCTGGGAAAGAACCCGGGGAATACGAGAAAAAAGGGGATAGTTTTTTCGAAGACAAAAAATATGGACTCGCAAAAATTGAATATGAGGCTGCTTTAAACAAACTAAAAAAAAGAGATCCAAACAACGTAGATATTGGAAACAGGCTTCAGGATAAGATAACCCACAGCAAGGAGGGCCTGGCTCTTCAACACAAAAAGACAGGGGAAGAACTAATGCAGGCTGAAATGTTTGATGATGCAGAAGATATAGTTCGTCTTGCCCTGGAATTGACTGAGGATCCCACGCTAAAAATTAAACTCGAGGACCAACTACAAAAAATTCATAATCACTTTACCGCAGAAGAAATTAAGGATATACCTGATTTCGAGGGGCATAGTGAAAATAATGAGAAAGAGGTCTACCAAGAGACAGGGGAAGAATATTTTACTGCCTTGTGTGGATCATTACCTGAAGAAATGCAGAAGGATTACCGCAATTATGGGGAGGCCTTTAAGGCAGGTTACATGGCCCTCAATCAGGGAGATTTTGAGCTTGCAGGAGACAAATTATTTCAGGCCTTAGAGGAGAATCAATCAACAAATAGTTTTATACCCCTTGAACTGGCCACAGCCTATCTTAATCTGCAAAAATATGAAGAAGCCCGTGCTTTATTAGAAGATTTTATCAAAGAGCACCCTGATTCACTACAGGCATATCATCTCCTGTGTGAGATCTTTTGGGAAATAAAGGAGTTTGATCAAGCCCAGGAGCTCCTTGATTCGTGTCCGGAAGAGCTGTTTGACTCTTTACGCATTCAGCTTCTCCGAGGTGAGACACTCTTTCAGGCCAAAAGATATCAAGAGGCCGAATCTCTATATCTTGATTACATAGAATCTTCAGGCTGGGATGAAAAGATAGCTCGATCTCTGGCCAAAACTTATGAGGCGCTTCTTGAAAAGGAGAAAGCCCGCGATATATACAGTGAGATAATGAGTCAGTGTAGCAGTTGCGGTCTTCAAATCGATACGTTCATCAAGCACAAATACGCGGATCTCTGTTTCGAGTCTGAAAAATACTCGGAGGATATTTTAGGGCTATATCTATCCCTCGTTCAAGAAGACCCGGACAACAGAGCTCTTTATTGTGAAAAGATCAGCCAAATTTACTCTGCCCAGGGTAATGAAAAAGAGGCCCGACGATATCAATTATTAAGTCGTGAGGGGAAAGCTAATGACCAATAAAAACGAATTCCACTTATGAGAAGAGTGTTGAACCCTTACTATCAAAGGAAAAAAAGGAAATAGGCATGGCTTCAATCATCTATACCCCGTAATTACTCTCGATAAATCTTTGAACTTGATCCCTTTTCCCTTTATGAGGAAAGGCTTTATTATACAGAACATCGATCTCTGATAATGAATGCGGATGATTTGTTTATGGGAGTCGCATGTTAGTTTAGGATTGTTGTGCATGAATACGATAAAAGAACATAAATATTTTTATGGTTATGTCATTGCAGCTGCCTGTTTTGGTATACAGGCTATAGGTGTGGGCACCTATGTATCCTATGGGGTATTTTTTAATCCGTTAATATCTGAGTTTGGCTGGTCAAGGGCGGCTGTGTCCGGTGCCTCTTCTATGGCTTTTTTTACCATGGGCCTTCTTGGCATTTTTGTCGGCAGGCTAAATGATAAAATAGGGCCGAGGAATGTTATGGCTGCAACCGGCTTCTTGTTCGGGCTTGGCCATCTGCTTATGTCCGGACTTGGTGCTGTCTGGCAGCTTTATTTTTTCTACAGTTTTATAGTCGGTATTGGCTTAAGTTCTGTTGATGTAATCGCTTTAAGCACCACGGCTCGATGGTTTGTCAACAAAAGGGGGATTATGACCGGTATTGTTAAAATTGGTACAGGCGCTGGCCAATTTATTATACCTCTCGTGGCTAGCATACTTATCACACGATACGGTTGGCGAACCTCATACAATATTATTGGTGTGGCGGTGCTCATATCTCTTGTAGCGATCTCTCGATTACTCAGGCGTGACCCAAACCAGATTGATTTGTTGCAAGATCATGAGAAGGAAACGCCAGGGGATAATCAGGGTTTAGCTGTTGGAGGTTTTTCCCTTAGTGAGACACTACGCATCAGTCAGTTTTGGGCGATTTGCTCGATCAATCTGGCCATCGTTTTCTGTTTTCTGACTATCATATTACATATTGTCCCCCATGCCCATGATATAGGGGTTTCTGGATCCATGGCTGCGACCGTCCTTTCTACTATTGGTGGCGTAAGCATGGCAGGAAGGTTTATTGTAGGCATTGCCATTGACCGCATTGGTAGTAAAAGGGCAATGATTTTATGCATTATCTTGCTCATCGCTGGGCTTTTGTGGCTGCAGACAGCCAACGATCTGTGGATGCTTTATCTTTTTTCCGTGATTTACGGTATTGCCCATGGCGGATACTTTACTGCCATGTCGCCCATTGTTGCCGAGTTCTTCGGGATAAGAGCTCATGGTGTCCTCTTTGGCATCGTCGCGTTCAGCGGAACTATTGGCGGGGCTATAGGCCCGATTCTGGCCGGACATATTTTTGACGTCACCGGTGGTTATGGTCCGGCTTTCAGGCTCTGCATATTGATTAGTACCATAGGGCTGGTGCTTTTACTATTGCTAAAACCGATAAATAAGTGCAGACAGAAAGAGAGCGAAAACTAAGCGAGCGGAAAACACTTTTTTTAAATTGTGAAATAACTGTATAATAGACATCATCCCCCGAACAGTGAATCTTTTTTCCCTGGGATAGGAAAAATAAATTTAACAGGCGAAAGGAATTCCATCCATGCATTATGTGAATCAGGATTTTGCGACAATACTCAATCAAGAAAAATTGGACGATTTAAATTCATGGTTTGAACAATATGTCCATTCATTTCATTCCGATAATCCGGATATTCAGCGAAATTTTGATATCAAGTTAGTCCATACAAGACACGTGTGCATGGAGATACTGGATCTTGGTCAAAGCTTAGCGCTCAGCCAAAAGGAGCTATATATTGCAGAGGTTATAGCACTTTTCCACGATGTAGGGCGTTTTGAGCAATACGCCCGTTACGGCACTTTTTATGACTTGAGATCCGAAGACCATGCGACCCTCGGAGTAAAGGTCCTTAAGGAAAATTACGTGTTGGATTCTCTCGATTCTAAAACAAGGGACCTAATACTGAGAAGTATCTCGTATCATAACCGGGCTTTTCTTCCGAAGGAGGAGACAGAAATTTGCCTGTTTTTTTCAAAATTACTAAGAGATGCGGATAAATTGGATATCTGGCGTGTAGTGACTGATTATTACCAAAATGCAAGCCAAGAACGAAACAAAGCACTTGAATTAGACCTTCGAAATACCCCTGAGATTGCCGATGAAGTGTACGAATACCTCTTGACAGGTAAAATCGTGAAGGTGACTGCTATTAAAACACTGAATGATTTTAAACTGCTTCAAATGGGCTGGGTATACGATCTGAACTTTTCAAGGACCTTCGATCTTGTCCGCGAAAGACGTTACCTCGAAATTATATTATCATCTTTGCCCAAAACAGAGAAGGTTTTAGAGGTCTATTCAGTGGTAAAATCCTTTTTAGAAAAGCAATGCCCTCGCATTTAACGAGACTTTGCCTAAAAATGACTTTAGAGGGCAAACATGGGATAACTTGAGGTGAATAGCTGAAAGATATAGGGTATGGGATTTTAAATAGTGCAATAACAGTCGCTCCAGAAAAGCCCTCATGTCCCTGCTTATTGAGCTGTTACGAAATATGTCCAATTAACCCACAGCAGAACATATATATCCTGTTGTGGGTTAACAATTTAATAATGTCTTGCAGTATAATAGAAGGTTAATGAGTGTATGGAATATAGCAAAATTATTTCTTATGACGAAATATTCAATTGGGTAGGGCAATTTATAAATAATAATAAAGAAATTGCCTATGAAGAAATTATTGGTAAGTCGGATGAGGGAAGAGATATTAAAGCTATCCATATAACTAATAAGGCTACAAGAATAATAGAAAAGGAAATTGTTCTCATTATTTTTGGAAGGCATGGAGATGAAATTGGGACTCGTGTCGTTGCCCTTGCCTTGATAGATTGGCTGGCCTCCAAGGATGCAAAGCAGATAATAGATAATCAACATATAATTATAATCCCTGTAGCAAATCCCGACGGCTGCTTCCATAATGTCTTCGGTTTACCAGCAGAAAATATCTCTGAACTTGAAAAAAGATCCATTCTACAATTAGGGGAAAAATATATACCTGACATAGTTATGGATATACATAGTGTTGGTATGGAAAAACGTGGATTTAATTGGGGCGGTCTGGAGGCGGTAATAATTGATCAAAATGCTGATGCCGGAGAAGACCAATATATTTCGAGGCAAATGGCTGCAGAGATGATTAATGATGCTGCTAAAGCAGGATACCCATTCCTCTTGCATACGCCTAAATTTTATCAAGATTTAAAGAAAAAAGCAGGCCTACTCTCAGACATTGCATTCAATAATTATGTTAATGAGGTATTGTATGAATCTTTTCATTCGTTGGCTTTTGGAATGGAGGTTAATCATTTTGTGCTTCAACCTGATGATACGGCAAATAGCGGATTAGCAATAATACAATCTATGTTCAAGATGGGAAACCATACCTTTCCCTGGGAATATTATCCTGGTTACCCTAACAGAATTCTTAGCGGTGATTTTCTTTGTTCTATTAAACCTAAGGGTGTAAATGCAGATGAGAGGCGTAAATCCCGTAAAGATATATGGTCTAAACGTCATCTGTTTAAAGTGCCTTATAACCCTTATAGAGAGATGCCGAACAATCATTCCATTAAAGTCACGGTAGCCTACTGCGGTGAAGAGGAAATTGCAGGCGGCATTACTGTAAGTTTTCGCATTCGTGGGATACCAGAGATCAAAAAACTAACTGTAAATGACAAAGATATCGAATGCTATAGCAAAAAGGATGAATGTTCTACCTATTTGTTTTTAGATTTAGAAACAATAAAGAAAGACGATATACGTGAAATAGTTGCAGAGTTTTAAACCAATAAATATATGAAAATTTGTAATTCAGCCACTAAGACACTAAGGCACAAAGATTACAGAATTATTCTTTTAATACCCTTCTTGATGAGGGGCACAATATAAGTTTTTTGAGCCTAATAAAACATTGCTATAGGAGAAATAAAAGTTATCAGGAGTCAAATATGGTGAGGCCACGCCTTTTGGCTGCGTTCTTTATATGTGTGAGGGTTGCGTTTCGTGCATTATCTGAATCTCCTGCAGAAATAGCCTTGAAAATAGCAATATGCTCCTCCTGCACTTCAGGGGGCAAGCCTTTTTTATCAGAGTGATTTCGGTCTGCCTGCACAAGATCCCAAATTTTTCCGCTAAAGAAGCTCATAAAATCCTCAAGAAAGGGGTTCCTGCTTGCCTCAACAATCTTCATATGGAAATCAACGTTTACAGCTGTGCCATCTATACCATCTCTCACAGCCTGATCCAAAATTTCTATACACTGATTCATTTTTTCCAGATCAACCTCGGTCCGGCGCTTTGCTGCCAGTCCAGCGGCCTCACTCTCCAGAATAGCGCGGAACTCGTAGAGTTGACCAGTTTCAGCTAAATTTGTTACCTCAAACCTATCCAGGCGGAAAACGCGTTTTGTGTTAGGTTTTGACACTATGGATTTGGTGCCACGTTTAGACTCTAAAAGACCGTCGTACTTTAGGCATGTAAGAGCCTCCCTGATAACAGTTCGGCTTACCTCAAATCGATCGGCAAGTTCAGCCTCCGACGGAAGTGTCTCTCCCGGGCGCATGATGCCACTTTCGAGTTCAGAAACCAAGAATTTTGCTACTTGCTCAGAAAGTATAGGCGAGCGTGTCAGTTTTGGTTTCTTTAGTAATTTCATTTTGTTTCCTTACCTTTTTGTAACATCTCAATATGTCCGGGCAGCTTTAGAAAAAATCCCACTCAATCCCCCTTTTTAAAGAGGGAAGATATTAGGAATGTCCTGCCTTATTGAGAAGTTACCCCTTTTTATATATTGGGTTTGTCTGAAATAAAACGGTTGTGCTGATTTTTATAACAATAAATTGAGATTGTCAATAAATTATATTTTTTTACTTGACATACATTATAATAACATGTTATATGACAACCATATAAATTAAAATTTATACTTATGCAATATCAATTTCAAGAGAGGCAGCCTGTATGTATGTTTCCAAACAAAGGCAGAGGGCGATTCACGCCTTCGATTTTTGATTCTGCACCCTGTCTTCTAAGAAGCAATGAATAATTTATTATTTTGCTGGTTTTTAGATTGAAGCAATGAATAGCAGCTATGAAAGATGCATAAACTGCAACTCACCAATCTTTTTTAAACAGGACTTGGTAAAAATTAGGGGAAAATAATTTTCAAACTTAATATGCCGTGAGCTGAAAAGTGAATGATGGATAATGCATTGAGCTCTATTTTTGCTCAGAATTTAATTTCCCTGAAATAACACATTGATTCCTGAATGTATAAGGGAGGAACTATATGAGAGCTTTAGAAGGGATAAAGGTTGTTGACTTCACTCGTTTCGTTGCTGGGCCATTTTGTGCGATGCAGTTGGCGGACCATGGAGCAGACGTGGTTAAAGTCGAATCACCTCCGGATAAGGGTGATGAATTGCGGGGATGGGGGCCACCGTTTATTGATGGGCAAAGCTACTATTTTATAACCCTGAACAAGAATAAAAGAAGTGTTGCCTTGGATCTGAGAAGCCCTGAAGGGCTAAATATTGCAAGGGATCTTATAAAGGAAGCAGATGTCCTTGTTGAGAACTTCCGGCCCGGGGTTATGGCAAAGATGGGTCTATCCTGGGAAGATGTCCATGCCTTAAATCCAAGGCTTGTTTATTGTTCTGTTACAGCCTATGGGCAGACAGGGCCGTTCAGCACTAAGTCTGGTTTTGATGTTGTGGTTCAAGGTGACTCAGGGTTTATGGATATAACCGGATTTGAGATTCCAACTCGGGTTGGAATTGGTTTGACGGACTTTATAGGGGCATTTTATGGACTAATAGGAATTTTTACATCTCTGATCGCAAGAGAAAAAACAGGAGAAGGTCAACATGTTGACAGCGCCATGATGGACGGCATGTTGGCTCTCTTAACCTACCAGGCAGGAACCTATTTTGCGACGGGACAGTCCCCTGTTAGGATGGGAAACAGGCACCCTCTGCAAACACCTTATGGAACTTTTTCTGCTAAAGACGGTCATGTAATAATCGGAGCAGGAAGTCAAAAATTGTGGGAAAATCTATGCAACAATGTTATCAACAGGCCTGATCTAATAAAAGACACTCGTTTCTTGACCTTGCAGGACCGCAATAAAAACGAGTCCATACTTAAAGGAATAATCGAGGAGATCACCTGTGCAAAACCAGTTGAAGAATGGGTAGGATTGTTAGAAGAAGGAGATGTGCCTTGTGGAAAGGTTAGGACGGTGAAAGAAGCACTGGAATTAGAGCAAACAAAGGCCCGGGATATGGTAGTGGAAATGGAGGATGAGCTGCGAGGGAAGATAAAAATGTTAGGCATACCAACCAAGCTTTCGTCAACTCCGGGAGAAATAAGGAAAATGCCACCTGTTTTGGGTGAACACACCATTGAAGTCTTAAAAGCACTGGGATACAACCAGGAAAAAATCGATCAACTTGAAGATAAGGGCATTATCAGGCAATATCCATTGAAAGGGGGTGAATCAAATAAATAATCCGTTTTGTAACCTATTAACAAAAAAAGGGGAATTAATATGAAAAAACAAAGTTTGATTTTAACGTTATTATTCATTTTTGTTGTCTTCACAGCTGGAAATGTTTTAGCAGCAAGAGCAACACGATTAAAATGGGGAGTAGCATCACCCCGTATCGGCTCCTTTGCTTATGTGGCTAATCTCAGCAGAACGGTGAATAAGGAATTAAAGGGTCAGGTTGTTATTTCGCCTATGGAAACAGGAGGATTTCTTGACAACATACTCAGACTCCGTAAGGGATTGCTTCAATGCGGTCTTACTCATAATCTTGCTGCATATGCATGTTACAAAGGCATGGCTGATTTTACAGGCAAAGGTGATGATCAATTAAGGGGCATGTGGGGAGGATATGTAGCTCCTGTGCTTGAGGTAGCCATAAAAGGCAAAGGCATCAACAGTATTTATGATCTAAATAATAAACCATACGTATTTAGTCCAGGATCAACCGGGGGCCGTTTAGCAAGGATGTTTCTTGAATCTTTAGGAATCCACCCTGATTATAAATTGATGGGGATTTCTGCAGGAATTGATGCAATGAAGGCCGGATCAGTTGAGGCCTTTTACAGGATTGGGCCCTTAGATTCGTCTATACTTGAGATAAAATCAACTATGGATGTTGTTTTTCTACCGGTAACTAAAGCAGACCTGACCAGATTTGAGAAAGCCTGGCCTAAACATGCCCTGGAGTATACTCTGCCGGCAAATACTTACACTGAACAGCCTGAACCAGTTCTGTGTTTAGCCTATGCCTGTGGAGACTATACCCATACTCGTGTAAGTGAAGATGTCATTTATAAAATTGTAATGTCTACATACAAGAATCGTGAAATTATAGCCAAGGCTGTCCCTATAACAAGGGATGGAAATTGGGCGGATATGTGGAATCAGACACTCAAATATATGGAAATACCTCTTCATAAAGGGGCCATTAGAGCATACCGAGAGCTTGGTTTTACAATCCCAGATAAACTTATCCCGCCAGAGGCAAAATAAGGAGGTATACGCCATGAGAATAAAAAGTAAATTATATAGAGTAGTTGTTCTTTGTGTTAGTGTATTTGCTATCTTGGCCTTTATTTCCTGTGCCACGACTGAGACATCTAAAAAACCAACAGGCGCTGCAATATTTGCTGTTGGCAGTGGAGTGCCTGGAAAGGCGCTGAAAATTAATGGAACCGGTTTTATACCTGGTGAAGTTATAGAATTAGTGTTTGAAATGGAAGATGTCCCAATTATAGTTGGAAAAAAAGGGAAGATAATTAAGGTAAAGAAGGACGGCACCTTTGCAGCACAGACGAATTATCCCAATAAATTTATTGCCATTCCCGGCTTATGGAATTTGATAGCCACAGGCACTAAAGGCACTAATGCAATTTGTAAGGTAGAGATAAAGAAACCTTAACAGAATGAGAAAGTATTTTTTATGATGTAACCGCTAAAAATTATAAGGGCCATTAAGGTTTTACCGAGCTTAATGGCTCTTATTGTATTTAAAGGAGATAAGAATGAGAAACCTAACAGGGATCTGGAAATGGGTAGTATTTTCCATAACTGCTTTTGGCGTGGCATTTATAGTGTTTACTTCTCTTTGGCGACCTTATCACCCAGCCCTTCAAGGCTCATCCATATTATTACTCGGGATGTTGTTGGTTTTTTTAAATCAACCAATAAGCAAAGAAGCCTTAAAGGAGGATCATTCAGATTTAATGAGAATTATCTTGTTTGGGTCTCACCATTCACCTTCGGTCATTGATTTGACCTTAACTGCCTTTGGGAGTATCCCGTGCATATTTATAATTCTATACTGGGAGCCTATTGTAAGCAACCCATTAACATATGAGACATATCATCTGATCTTGGGTGCCGTATTATTTTTAGCGCTTATGGAAGCTACACGAAGAACCTTGGGATACGTAGTTCCTATTGTGGTCACGCTATTTATCCTATATGCCCTTCTTGGCCATTTGCTGCCTGGCGATATCGGACATGCAGGTTATACCCTTGAAGAGGTGCTCTACATTTTTTATCTGACAACCGAGGGAGTTTGGGGATTATTAACAGATCTCACAAGCCGGTTGATTGCAATCTTTATTTTACTTGGGCCAATTCTCTTTGCTTGTGGTGTTGGCGATGCATTTGTCAAATGGGCCCGTTTCACCGGAGGAAGAATACGGGGAGGAGCAGGTCAAATTGCACTTTTTTCAAGCGCAGGGTTAGGTATGCTGTCTGGATCGTCAGTTGCCAATGTTGCCACAACAGGAACATTCACAATCCCTACCATGCGAAAGCTTGGCTATGAACCAGAGATTGCTGCAGCTACTGAGTCTTCCGCATCATCCGGTGGACAGATCATGCCCCCTATAATGGGTGCAGGCGCCTTTGTCATGGCGGAATTATTAGGTATCCGGTATACATTGATTATGGCTGCCGCTGTAATACCTGCTCTATGTTACTTTGTCGGCATAGGAAGTGGAATATATGCCCTTGCAGGAAAGTATGGTTTAGGCAAGCTACCGAAGAAATTAGTCCCCAGTTGGGGTGAGTTATTTAACCCGAGAGAACTCTTAAATGCTATTGTCCCCATAACTATTCTTATTTACCTGTTAATTAAATACCTGCCTCCACAAAATTGTGCCGGCTGGGCCCTTATTTCATCACTGTTGATTTATCTGCTTATAGGCGGTCCATTAAGGCCGCATGATGTTGGAAAAAGGGTTAAGACCAGTTTGCGTGCTTTCTTTAAGGCCACAAATGGAGCTCTGGTCATGCTGATTGTTATGATGAGTTGTGTTCAGGTTGTAGTTACACTTATCAATGCTACCGGTCTTGGTGTTAAAATTTCTGAGATGATTGTTAACCTTGCCGGACAAAGCGCCTTTCTTGCTTTAATAGCAGTCATGATAGTCGCAATATTTTTGGGGATGGGCATGTCGACAACAGCGGCTTATGTAATAGCTGCTTCCGCGTTGGGTCCTGCCATGATTACTTTAGGCCTGCCGCCTCTACCTTCACATTTGTTTATATTTTATTTTGCAATTGCCGCTGGAATCACACCTCCAGTATGTGTTGCCGTATTTACGGCAAGGGCTATTTCCGGTGGGTCCTGGCTTAAGATAGCCATACTTTCCATGGGGCTTAGTATAGGAGGATATATTATCCCCTATTACTTTATCTACCAACCGGCTATTCTTATGAAAGGAGGATTATTTATCACATTGGGGATAGTGGCAGCAGTTGTGATAGCAATGTTTTTCATCGAAGCAGGAGTTTTTGGATATCTTAAAAGACCGGCATCATGGCCTGAACGCATCCTTTTTTTAGCCGGTGGTGGATTCCTTATGAAATTTAGCTTACGCACTGTTATCATTGGGCTTATTTGTCTAACAATTGCCACAATAAGTCAATTTTTTATGCCAAACATTCCTATTATCGGAAAAAGGCCTGCGGAAAGAACCCCTGTTGATTTGAGCAAAATAAAATGGGATAAGAAAGATACTGAAAGATTGCTTGTTAAGATGGACCCGGATGCCGATGTGTGAAAGATAGTAGAGTAAACCGGCTGAAGCATAGCAAGTGCACAGACAATTTAGTTATGTATGAAGTGCATTATTAAATAAGGTTTAATGAAGTAATAACTATCATGGGAATTAAAATAATTACATTATGTGAAAATACATCGGCCAAACCGGGCTTCATGGCTGAATGGGGATTGAGTATCCTTGTTCAAGCTGATGGTGTGAACGTACTGTTTGATACGGGCGGGAGTTTCGCAGCAGTCAGGAATGCCGATAAAATTGGGGTTGATCTTCGAGCTATAGATAAAATAGTTCTCAGCCATGGCCACGCTGATCACACAGGAGGCTTGCGTGAAGTATTAAGAAGGACCGGCCCCAAGGAGATCGTTGCCCACCCGGCTATATGGGAGCTAAAATATACCAAGAGGACATACGAGAAGAAAGAGGCATTTATCGGTATACCCTTTATTAGGGATGAGCTTGAGCTTTTAGGTGCCTCATTCACCCTTAACAAAGAGCCTGTTTATATATCAGATAACATTATAACCACAGGCGAAATAATACAAACAACGGATTTTGAGTCCATAGAGCCTATTTTTTATGTCAAAGAAAACAGCCTTTTTAGACATGATTCAATACCGGATGACCTTGCACTAATAGTTAAAACCAAAAAGGGCCTTGTCATTATTCTTGGCTGTGCACATCGTGGCATTATAAGCACGATAAGGCATTCACAAGAAATTTCAGGAGAGGAAAGGGTACGTCTTATTGTTGGAGGTACCCACCTTGCCCCTAAAACAGATGATCAAATAGATAAAACAATTACTGAGTTAAAAAAAATAGGAGTGCAAAAAATCGGGGTATCGCATTGTACAGGTTTTCATGCCTCTACCCGGCTTTCCCAGGAAATGGGGGGTCAATTTTTCTTAAACAATGCCGGCACTGTATACATTCTCGATAAATAAATGCTATATTGCTTTTTTTGTAATTATACAGATCAAGGATGGTAAGAAATATGAGCAGTGAATCTTTAAGCAATTGTTTTTTAGAGAGTTTCTTAACTCACAAGGAGAAAAAGGCAATAAGTTTTTTTCGAGATGGCCTATTAGAAACTGAGATTTCCTATGGCGAATTAAATCAGGATTCTAATCGGATGGCCAATGTTTTCCTGGATCTTGGAATCGAAAAAGGAGATAGGGTGATCCTTTATTTTCCAAAATCCCTTGCATTTATTGTTGCCCACCTTGCGCTACAAAAAATTGGGGCAATTGGAGTCCCTGTAAATCCAGGGTTCAAAAAAATGGAAATGGAGTATCTGCTTGAAGATGCCGGTCCTGCATTGGTAATATTAGGGCCTGGGCAGGAGAACACAATAAAGGAGATAAATCCATGGCTCTCTATCTTGGAAATTAATACGGAGCTGCCTTATCAGGAATTGGATTTTTTTCGATCAGCATCGGATATTTTGCCTAAGATCAAAATTCTACCGGATGACCCAGGGCTCCTTATATACACTTCAGGAACTACAGGCAAACCTAAAGGGGCCATACTTACCCAGATAAATTTAGTTCATGATGCGAAAAATGTCATTAAAATATGGGAAATATCAGAATCCGATGTTATATGCCACGCCCTTCCGCTTTTTCATGTACATGGACTTTGTTTTGAACTTCATACTGCCTTAATGACAGGAGCATATACTATAATGCTCGATAGCTTTTCACCTGAAACGGTTGTGAATATATTGTCCAGCAAAGAAATGGGGAATTCATGCACGATATTTATGGCCGTGCCTGCTATTTATAGTAAGCTTATTGGTTATGCAGGAGAAATAAACCTGAACTTTGATCATATCCGTTTATGGACATCCGGATCAGCACCCTTACTGGAAAAAGATTTTAAGAGAATAAAAAACACATTTGCCAAGGAACCAGTGGAAAGAGAGGGTATGTCAGAGACAGGCATGAACTTTTCTAATCCGTTGTTAGGCGTTAGAAAACCCGGCTCTATTGGTATACCGCTTCCTGAATTGAAGGTCAGGATTGTAGACCCTGCAACATTCAAGGATGTAGCTCCCGGTGAGACTGGGGAGATTTGGCTGAAGGGCCCTGGCATTACACCGGGTTACTGGCGAAAGCCGGAGGAAACAGATCAGGCATTTGAAGAAGGGTGGTTCAGAACGGGTGATATGGCCAGGGTCGATGAGGAAGGCTACTATTACCTGACAGATAGAATCAAACATATTATCATTTCAGGAGGGGAAAATATTTCTCCAAAAGAGGTAGAGGAGGTTATTAACGAGATAGACGGTATTGCAGAATCATCAGTGGTAGGCTTGCCGGATGAGAAATGGGGAGAAAAGGTAGTTGCAGCAGTTGTCGCTAAACCTGAATCAAAGATTAAAGTGCAGGAGATTAAAGATTTCTGCAGAAAACACCTGCATGATTGGAAAAGCCCAAAGGAAATAGTTTTTCTAAAAGAGCTACCAAAAAACAGGATGGGAAAGGTCCTGAAAGAAAAGGTGCAAGATTGCTTTAAGATACCAACATGAAATAAAGAATTATGAAAATCAACGAACTATCGGAAAAGGCCCGTAAGAGGGCGCGAGAATGTCATTTAAACGGAATGAATTGCGGCGAGAGTACATTAAGAGCCATGCTTGAAACCCTCCGAGAAGAGGGAATTACAGGTATGCCGATTGAAATCGTCTCTCTCGCTACCGGTTTTGGTGGTGGTATAGGAGGCTCAGGAAACACATGTTGCGCAATCATTGGTGGGGCAATGGGGTTAAGCATTGTCCACGGCAGAAAGGACGCCCTGGAACTACCAACGCCGGAGGCACGACAGGATCAGCTCAACGGAGATAACGGCCTCTATCGGCTGTACAACAACATGGTCCACGAATTCAAAGAAAAGATAGGCTCAACGAGCTGTGCTGAACTTACATGCCCCTATGATTATTACAGCGATGAGCGAAAGGAGTTTTGTAGGGACATCATAGGAGAAGCAGCGGCGTTGTCCTTGAAATGGACCCTTATTGGGATGGAAAAGGGTTATCGACACCCTTTTCATTACAATATTATGGGAAAAAAATGAACCCTGACAGTCAGGGGCCATTTTTTCAAGCTCGTAGAAGGGTGTAAATTCTTGCAGTAACCCTTTTTTAATCCTTAGGCAGCGTGTTCACACCAATCAAGGAAAATATTCCCTACATGTGCGACACTTCTTTTTTAGCTGCAAGCTCCACTCGGTTTATAGAGATTGCAGGCTGGAAATTATTTTCCGACATTTCCATCACAAAATACATCACTACCAGACTTTCCAATCTAACGTTGTTTTTAACCCAGATTTTGCTATAAACTCCTACTGCAGCTATAAAATCCTCGCTGCAATGCTCGTTTTCACGATTTTAGACCTCAATATATTTATGAATATGCCTTCGGTTCAAAATATCTGTAACTTCGCATTTCACTAAGGTTTATCCGCCTCGCTACGATATTTATTGCAAAATTTGGGTTAAATAATTGAAACATTACAAGAGTAATAAATTAAAATTTTTTAAAATGAATTGTAATCTTTACCCTTGCATTTTAATAGGAAAAAATAATAGTATTCTTAGACAGGTTTAAGTCACACTATTTCATAGTGGAACCGTATAAAATTACACTGTAAAGTAATTTTTTTTAAATTACTATAAAGAAACCGCCGATTTTTCTGGTGGTAATTTTACTATTAATGTTTTGACTATTGCAAATAATATGAATGGAGTGAGTTGTTATGAAAATCCACGAATTTCAGGCAAAAGACCTCTTTCGCAATGCAGGGATACCGGTTCCCAAAGGTAATGTAGCTGCTACACCAGAAGAGGCTGTTGAGATTGCAAAGACCCTCGATGGACCACCCTGGGTCGTCAAGGCCCAGATTCACGCTGGTGGACGGGGAAAAGGCGGTGGGGTAAAGGTAGTAAAAAGCATTGAGGAAGTTAAAAAAGCGGCTGAGGATATCCTTTCTAAGCCCCTTGTTACTCATCAGACTGGTCCAGCCGGACAAAAGGTGCGGAATCTTTTAATAGAGGAAGGGCTTGATATTGAAAGGGAATTTTATCTTGGCATTGTTATTGATAGAAAATTAGAGTCTCCTGTGATGATATTCAGTCAGGCAGGAGGAATGGAGATCGAAGAGGTATCAGCTAAAAATCCGGAATTAGTTTTATTTGAAAACATAGATATCACAAGTGGGTTCATGCCTTACCAGGCCAGAAGCTTTTTCTATGGCATTGAGCCAATGTTGGATAAAAATGTATTCAGGGAACTCTCTGCAACAATGTCCAAACTCTATAGCTTGTTTATGTCAAATGACTGTTCCCTGGTAGAGATTAATCCTTTAGTAGTCACAAGCTCCGGCAAAGTAGTTGCTTTAGATGCAAAGATAAACTTTGATGACAATGCACTTTTCAGGCAAAAAGATATTGCCAAGCTTCATGATTCCCACGAGATGGATGAATTGGAAGCAGAGGCCTCCAAATATAGTTTGAATTATATAAGGCTTGATGGAAATATTGGTGCCATGGTTAATGGTGCAGGATTGGCAATGGCAACAATGGACGTTATTAAGCTGGCCGGCGCCGAACCGGCAAATTTCCTGGATGTTGGCGGCGGAGCAACTGAGGAGATGGTTAAAAACGGCCTCAAGATAATCCTTACCGATAAGAGGGTAAAGGCGGTTTTAATCAATATATTCGGCGGTATAATGAGGTGTGATGTTCTTGCAAGGGGCGTAGTTAATGCTGCTAAAGAGGTTGATATTGAGGTTCCGTTGATTGTCAGACTGGAAGGTACCAATGTAGAAGAGGGAAGAGAGATATTGAAAAATTCAGATCTTGATTTCTCAGTGGCCGGTGACATAGAGGAAGCCGGCGGAATGGTGGCCAAACAGGTAATTTGAGAAAATTCATTTTAAGCTAACAAGGCGGGGTATTAATATGGGCATTCTGGTTGATGAAAACACAAAGGTGGTGGTTCAAGGTATAACAGGAAAGGAAGGGGCATTTCATACCAAACAGATGATATTATACGGAACCAATATTGTAGCCGGAGTAACGCCTGGAAAAGGTGGGGAGATGCTCGAAGGAGTGCCGGTTTTGAATAGGGTAAAAGATGCTGTAAATTCTTATGACGCTAATGTTTCATGTATTTTTGTACCGCCCCCATTTGCCGCAGATGCCATGTTAGAGGCCGCAGACGCAGGTATCAAAGTCATTGTATGTATTACCGAGGGAATCCCTACCATTGATATGATTAAGGTAGTTCGTTATATCAGAAAGTGCGGGGCAGTCCTTATTGGTCCAAATACACCCGGGATTATATCCCCTGGAAAAACAAAGGTTGGTATAATGCCTGGACCGATTCACAAAGAGGGAGGTATTGGTGTAATTTCAAGGAGCGGGACCCTGACATATGAGGTCGTTGACCAGTTAACAAGGGCTGGTTTCGGGCAATCAACGTGTATAGGATTAGGCGGAGACCCAATTGTTGGAGCCTCTTTTATTGATCATCTTAAGAGGTTCAAAAACGATAAACAAACAAATGGAGTTGTTCTTATAGGGGAAATAGGCGGTACTGCTGAGGAAGAGGCGGCAGAATATATAGAAGGTGAATTTGGTAAACCAGTTGTAGCATTTATTGCCGGGCAAACAGCGCCGCCTGGAAGACGAATGGGCCATGCCGGTGCAATAATATCCGGGGGTAAGGGAAAGGCCTCGGATAAAATAAATGCCCTTAAGTCTCATGGCATAGCTGTTGCCCTTGATCTTGGGCGGTTAGGAAAAACAGCCAAGGGTGTATTCAGTTGATATTAACTTTTGTATTTGATACAGATTAACAAAAAATTAACTAAAGAGGTGCAAATATGTTTGGTCTTGGTATGCCTGAATTACTTATAATTTTGGTTATTATACTAATAATTTTTGGGGCAGGGAAGCTCCCTCAAATAGGAAAGGGGTTAGGTCAGGGGATAAAGAATTTCAGGGAATCAACTTCATCAAAACCTGAAGAGATTCCCCCGGAAACTGGAGATAAGAAGGATTCTGAAAAGCCTGAATCTTAATAAATAAGTGAGCCCTTAAAATGGTATTTCATCTTCACGTATGTCTGTTATTTCTCCAGGAGGAGGACCGTCGTCAAAGGAATTAGGTTGTCCGGATTTTTCTGCCCTGTCTAACATTTGCATTCCCTGTGCAATAATTTCCGTGGTCCACCTTTTATTACCATCCCTGTCGTCCCATGACCGTGTCTGCAGTCTTCCCTCAATATAGACCATGCTCCCTTTATGTAGATATTGCCCGCATATTTCAGCAAGTTTTCTCCAGACAACTATCCTATGCCATTCTGTTCTTTCTTGTTTTTCACCTTCTTTCGTTGCCCATTGTTCCGTAGTGGCCATTCTAAAGTTAGTAACTGCTGCACCGCTTGGTGTATAACGTATTTCCGGGTCTGCCCCAAGATAACCTACCAAGATGACCTTATTTATGCTCGCCATAACAGACTCCATTTTAAGGGATTATTTATTCAAATGTATCACAAATACTAATAAAAAATAAATCAAAAAATTAATTGCCTCTTTCAAGAGATTAAATTCTATTTAAACGCCTTGCGCTTATAATCAATGCTATGCCAAATATCATAAAAAGGAACATGGAAGCAAGGATTTTGGGATATTTAACCCCATAAACCAATGGCACAAGAGAAAACCTTGCAGCAGCTCTCAATGTTTTTGATCTGCCAATGTAATCGGCAATAGGAGGGGAGAATTTATAGTAAAGATTTACCAATATTTTTCCCATTGAATTTTTTAATAAGACATTATCACGAAACTCCTTCAAGGTAACCACATGCTTCTCCATTGGGGAGCCATAAGCAGCCGTTGCTATAAAGCAATCGCTATTGCCGCCGGATTCGGACTCGGTTGTAAATGACCATGTATAATCACCCTGTATGGGATTCCCACCAAGGTCTTTTACACCTTCAGTAATAGTTGCAGTGTATTTGGTGTTATAATTCAGGGTTGATGATGGTTTAAATGTTGCTGTATTCCCAATAGATGAAACCGTTCCTTCTATGTTTATTGTGCCGTCATTTACAAGGAATGTGTCTGTTGTGATAGTAGTGTGGTCTAAGGCCCTTAGAAAGGTTGCACTAATAGATGCATCTACAGGTACATCAACAGCATTATTAATGGGTTCTGTAGAGGTAATGTCAGTCTCTCCTTCTGAATCACCAGTATATACATCATCAAAATTTACCTTAATATAGCCTGATTTTCCTGAATCCGCATCTACCCGTGATTCAAGCCAGCGTGATTTATCATATGGATCGTAGACATTAGTAGTAATTTGATAGCTTGCACTTTCATCATTGCATTTGAATATAAGCGATGAGCCTGTAAATTCTATGGAAAGAGCATAGTCCGTATTAAATTTAATAGGCGTAGTAAACTCCTTGTGAAAAAGCTCTGAATACGAACTCAAATCCGACTTAGTAAACCTGGTAACAGAGGCTACGGCCTTCAGGTTATCGTTATGGTCAAGGACAATCCAGTTTCTGGCAAGGACATTACCAAGGTACTGATCGTAATAATATCCGCTGCCGGGCCCATGACTTTCGTTATAATACCAGCCTACAATCCTTGCCCTTCCCATTGCTTCTTCAGAGATCCAGCTACTGCTCTTTATGTTAACTTTCGCCTCCAGGTAATCAGGGCTTTCCTTTAACCTGTTTTCCGCTGCAATTGTATAACCGCTTGCCTGCACATTCATGCAAAGCCTACCGTCATCTATCTCTAATACGCCCTCTATATTTTGCCATTTCGTTTGGTCGATAGGCATGACTTCAAAATTGTCATAGGCGGAAGAGCCTTCGTTTATGTAAACCTTGTCAAAGAGCACAGATATGTATCCCTTGCCTGAACCTCCACTGGCGTTTACTGCTGTAATGAAGTATTTAAGAGGATCTAAGGCATCCCTCTGACGATCGGGACCTGTAAATGAATCGGTTATTTCATCCACGATAAATTCAAAACCATTATCTCCGTCATATATAATTTTTACAATATAGCCGGTTTCATATTCCAGTGTTTCAGGGGATATCAATGTGCCGGCGCCCTTTTCTTCCAATGATCCATTAACCATCTCTTTTACCGTCCAGAAGGCCTCCAGGCCATTGCCACGATCACCTATGTAAATAGCAGCCGCTACATTTCCATTATTTGGGGTATCTTCAGATGCCTCTTCAGACGAGAGGGTGTTATAAAAGTAACCTTCTATCCCTGCCATGGAGTTTGTTCCATATCCCGTGTCCAAATTAGCCTCTATTACTGTAAGTTCGCACTCTACAGCATTGATAGATCCGGGATTTTGAAAAAGGATGGTCAGCGCCTTAGTTCCATCATTGGGGGTATTGCTTATTTTTGAGATAAGTTTTTCCCTCACAGGGTCAACCTCTAAAACCGCCTCAGAGCCGCTCCATTTATTGTTATCAATCAATGCCCCTGAAAAATCATCGTACAATGTTTTCCCAGCCCATACGTCAGGAAGAAAGATAAACAGGAAAACCATGATTAAGAGTGCACTCATATAATATTTAAACCTCATAATTACTTCCTTTCCTTTCCAATGCGAAATTTTGTAGTAAAATAAGTTGATATGTTTGTAGAAGGCTCTTTTGTCTTCTCATGACACCCTTTTTTTGTATCCTATTCAAATTTCCTGGTATCTAACCAGATTAATGGAATAAAGGCAAAGAAAATCATAAAAAGATTATCATAGGGGTAGACAAAATGGAATAGTGGTGTTAATATGAAAATATGAGTCCTTCAGAAATAAAGGAAATCCTTCAAAAGTTAGATATTCGCCCCGGTGAGGTTGATAATAGAAAACTGACCGAGGTGCTGCCTATTCTTTTTCAACTCATTGAACGTTTGAGTCAAGAGAATGAAAAATTAAAGACAGAAAACCAGAAACTGCGAGATGAAATCAGTTTGTTAAAAGGCGAGCAGGGTAAGCCCAAGA
>Ga0307990_1001183_pt1 | contig 22262 bp, 21 predicted proteins | sample EllFjometagen129_FD_203168 | JGI IMG/M metagenome (GOLD analysis project Ga0307990, IMG submission 203168) | Marine microbial communities from Ellis Fjord, Antarctic Ocean - #129 | ecosystem: Environmental > Aquatic > Marine > Unclassified | place: Southern Ocean | collected 2014-10-08
GCAGTGGACCTATGGCCACGCTGGTACCAACTTCATCAAGAAAATCTGCGAGCGGGTCCAGTTACAAGGTCAGCTCAAGGTCGTGGATGACCAGATTGGTTCTCCCACTGCGACGGTTGAAGTTGCCCAGGCCTTGGTTGAACTTTTGCAGGCGAACACTTGTGGCTTGTATCATTATGCCAGCAGTGGATATGTCAGTCGATTCCACATGGCCCAATTTCTAGTCGAACATTTGGGATTAGAGGTGACTGTCGAACCCTGTAAAACCTCAGAATTTGTTTGCCCGGCGGCGAGGCCTCTGAACAGTCGATTCGACTGTACCAAAGTTGCTCAGCAACTTGATAGGCCAATCAAGCCTTGGCAAGAGGCGTTAATATCTTATTTGGAGCAATCATGAAGACACTCTTGGTCACTGGCGGAGCAGGATTTATTGGCGCTAACTTCGTACGCATGGTTCTGGATGAACACTCGGATATGAAGGTTGTCAACCTGGATGTGTTGACGTATGCCGGTAATTTGGAAAACCTGGACGGATATCTGGATAGGGAGAACCACGTGTTTGTCAAGGGGGACATCTGTGACGAAGCCCTGGTGACACAATTGCTCAAGGATTACGAGATAGACAGCATTGTTAACTTTGCCGCCGAAAGTCATGTGGATCGTTCCATTACAGGTCCCAAAGTCTTTATAGATACCAACGTGACAGGGACCTTGACCTTATTACAGGCCGCTCGTGACAAGCAAGTGACCAAATTTTTGCAGGTTTCAACGGATGAAGTGTACGGTTCTCTGGGCAAAGAAGGTATGTTCACTGAGACAACCAATCTAAGCCCCAATTCCCCGTATTCTGCAAGTAAGGCCTCTGCTGACCATCTGGTGGCGGCCTTTGGTCATACCTTTGACCTGCCGTACAACATTACACGCTGCTCCAATAACTACGGAGCCTATCAATTCCCAGAGAAACTCATTCCTCTCATGATCAACAATGCGTTGCATGACAGGGCTTTGCCAGTGTACGGCGATGGTCTAAACGTGAGAGATTGGCTTTATGTGTATGATCACTGCACCGCCATCTGGAAGGTACTGACACAGGCCAAGGTGGGCGAAGTGTACAATATTGGTGGCTGCAATGAAAAGCCCAATCTTGAGGTTGTTAAGCTGATTCTGTCTCACTTAGACAAGCCGGAAAGTCTGATTCATTTTGTCAATGATCGCCCAGGGCACGACCTCAGATATGCTATTGACGCCAGTAAAATCATGACCGAATTGGGATGGGCTCCATCCGTGACGTTTGAACAGGGTATTGCCCAGACCATAGACTGGTATCTTAGCCACACAGATTGGCTCAATCACATTGTATCGGGCGACTATCAGAATTACTACAAGAGTATGTATCAGAGCCGCTAAATAGGGCCGCGATAGTGTCATTCTCTGGATATGGATTTGGAGGGTGACGATTTACGTCTTGGTTGTGTTGGGATCAGTGGTATCCGGGAGAGAGTTCGGGTCCGTCATTGTGGCAGGCTTTTCCAGGGCTTTCTGATTGAGCCAGAGGAGTAACTCTTCAGTCCTGTAAAGTCTGTCAGCACCAATCCAACGATGTAGGCCATCGCAGGCAGAGCAGACTAGCCGGGTGTTGGCGCCCACTTCCATGTTCTGAATAAATCTGGGGACGCCTGGCATTGGAGTAAGCGTCAATACCATAAGTACAAAGCTTGTGGCTCCAAAACCAGAAAAGAAGCCGGCGAAACCCCCACCTAGACAATCGAGTATTCTCGCCAGGGGCACTCTGAACTGGCCAGTAAACAGGACAAAAGAGACGGCAAACAAAATGCCGAAACAGAGGGCAAATAAGATGAGTATTGCCAGGGAAAATCCCCCTGGAATGTCTGTGGCGGAAGGGGCTTGAGTCAATAGGGTTGGCATTAGATACAGAGCCAGGTATATGGAGAGGATCAAATTGAAAGCCAGGATAAGCGCTTCATACAATCCCTTTCTCGAGTAAAAAACCCCTAAAATCAGCCCCATTGCTGTTGCTATCCAAAAAGCCATATACCTATCCTAACACACGTTTAATTTCGCTTAGAGTTGTCAGTCCGGAAACCGCCTTTTTCAAGCCTTGTTTTTTTAGATTTGATGTTCCGAACTTGGCGTCTGTCTTTTTCAGTTCGTGAACGATATTCTTGTTTTTGGCAATGCTCTCTCGAAACTCTGGTGTTACCACGGTCACATCGGCAATGGCAGTGCGTCCGTAATACCCCGTTTGATGACAGGTCTCACAGGCACCAGAGGTCTGAATGCTTTTGTGATCGATGTTTTTTAGCGTCAGATTTTTGATCTGAGTCGTGGTGAATTTTGCGGGTTCTTTGCAGTTGTCACAAAGGCAGCGTATTAATCGTTGAGATACTACCAACTGGAGCCCTGCGGCCAGAAGAACCGATGATACACCCAGGTCAAGCAAGCGAAGGATGGCATCCGAATTGCTGTCACAATGGAGCGTCGCAAAGACCAGATGGCCGGTCTGTGCCGCTCTCAGAGCAATTTTCGCAGTTTCTTCATCTCGTATTTCACCGACGCAGATGACATCAGGATCTTGCCGCAGGATACTTCGTAAGGCATTGGCAAAAGTAATGTCTGCTTTGGCATTCACTTCGATCTGGCTTGCATTGGACAATACTGCTTCTATGGGATCTTCAATAGTTACGACGTTGCGTGTAAAACGATCGATTTCGTTGAGCATGGCATACAGGGTAGACGTCTTTCCGCTCCCAGTCGGGCCACATACCAGAATCATGCCCGCCGGTTTATGGATGATTTGGCGTATGATCTGGATTTGTTTTTGTGTCAATCCCACATCGTCCAGTCTGTGCGTTGAGGCATTTTGGTTCAATATTCGTATGGAGAGCTTCTCTCCATTGATGACCCCTGCGCTGGCCATGCGAAATGAAACATTCATGGCACCAGTATGTGCCAAAAAGGCACCATCCTGAGGTCTTCTTCGTTCAGCAATATCCATGTTGGAAATCGCTTTCAGGCTGTTCACAACGGCCCTAGCGATTTCAGGATTTAACGTTTGACGTGTGGTAAGCGTTCCATCAACGCGGAAGCGAATAGTATACTCTGACTTTGAACAAGGGTCGATCAGTATGTCGCTGGCACGGTCCTGAACAGCGGTGCTGATAATGGACTCTGTCAAATCCAGAACACTTCTTTTTTGCTTATTGTTGCCTTGCCCATAGATGTCATGAATATTGCGTCCAGAGGAATCCATTATCACGATTTTTGTCTTTGCACGGCCGGGCAAAAAACTCAAGGTGGCCAGCCCAGAGAACCACTCTGATACCGATTGTGACAAAGAGTCGGCAAAGCTGGTCCCCGTTTCAATGGAAAGTTTCAGGGCTCTTTTAACCACCAATCCCATAAATATAAATGGCCCGCCAATTAGGGAGGCGACAATAAAAAGAGTTTTGTGCCGGGTGGAGATATAGGGGCTGAATTGGATTTTCTGGGCGAAAAAAAAGCACATATACGCCCACCCCAATAACATCATCAGCCGAACAGGGCTAACCAGTAAGTCTTCGCCAGGAGATGGTACGCTAAGAACTGGACCCGTGTGATAGACTATCCACAACATCTCGCTTACTATCATTGGCTTAATTCCTCTGTCTCACCGACAACGGTCTATTCTTAAGAGATAGGATACTCAACTGCCTTTCCTCTGCCCAATCACAAAGATAAACTTTTTCACAAGCGAGATCTGAGTACGGTGTCACATGTCCAGACATTCTGCTCGGCTAAATGTCATTGAGATCCAGGTCATCAAGATCATCTAGGTCGTCCAAATCGATCATGTCCAGATCGTCAGACCCTCCCAGACTGTCCTCTAAGCTGTCCTCTAAGCTGTCCTCGAAACTATTCTCTTTAAGCGCTGAATTTGAGTCTGAAGGAGGTTCCAGATGACCGGGGTCTTGAGGCTCAAGCGACTTGCTGCCGGGTTGTCCATCTACCTGTAAAACAAATGTGATTGGCCCAATTTGAATACGATCTCCAGGTGTTAAGACTTTCTCGCTGTTGCTGATCTTTGTGCCATTTAGAAGCGTGCCGTTGCGAGACCCCAAGTCACGTAAGACGACCCCATTCTTGTCACAACGAACTTCGCAATGTCTTCGAGAAATCGACTCTAACGGAATTCGAAAATCGCAATTGTGTTGCCTTCCAATGACAGTGACTTCGTTAGGCACAGGAATGACTTTCTGGACCTTATTTTTCATCTGCATGACAAGATTGGCTTCCATTGGAACCACCTCTCCAAATGAAACTTTTGCTTACTTCAGATAGACAATTTAATATATCATCTGAGTGGTCCCATAACAACTATAAATCTGGTAAGGCACGTGTGTTATATGGTTTAGCGTTCATTAACATGAGTAACCGCAAAGAGATAGGTGTTTTTGAGAATCCGTTCTTGTTGTGTCGTGAACTCCTTGGTTTATTTTAAAAAACTGAACGGTTATGGTGAAATCCGATACCGAGGAACAGATTGACTGTGCTTGACAAATTCGCATTAATCACTATATTTACAGTTTACTAGAGACTGTTTTTTTAATATCGGGAAGATACATGGTCAATATAACACTGCCTGATGGAAAGGTTATTCAGCTTGCCAAGGGCTCAACGGTTCGAAATGTGGCTGAACACATTGGTCCTGGTTTGGCTAAAGCAGCTTTAGCAGGGCGTATCAATGGGACGCTTGTTGATCTTTCTTTACAATTGCACGAAGACACGCCTGTGCAGTTGGTGACTTCTAGAGACGATGATGGCTTGGAGCTGATGCGCCACAGCTGTGCACATATCATGGCAGAAGCGATTTGTTGCATTTGGCCCGAAGCCAAACTGGTCTACGGCCCCACAGTGCAGGATGGTTTCTACTACGATATTGATTTGGATGAGCCTATTCGGCCCACAGATTTTGACCGTATCGAAGCCAAAATGGCGGATATTGTGAAGGCGGACGTTCCATTTGAACGTAAGGCGATGACTCGGGAAGCGGCCATTGAGAAGCTCAAAGATGACAAATACAAAATTGACAATGTGCATCGCGCAGAAGGGGACGTGATCAGCTTCTACGCTCAAGGGGATGGATTTGAGGATCTTTGCCGGGGTCCCCATGTGCCCAGTTCTGGTAAGATTGGGTGCTTTAAGTTGATGTCTGTGGCAGGGGCCTATTGGCATGGTGATGCAAACGAGAATATGCTCCAGAGGGTCTATGGCACGGCCTGGGCCAGTAAAAAGGAACTGAAAAACTACTTGCATTGCATTGAGGAGGCCAAAAAACGTGATCATCGCGTTTTGGGCAAACAGTTGGACCTGTTCAGCTTTAGTGACATGGGGCCCGGATTTGCTTTTATGCACCCCAAAGGCATGGTGATTTGGAATTCTATCACCGATTTCTGGCGATCTGTCCACAACCGGTACGGGTACGATGAAATCAAAACACCTATTATGCTAAATGAAGAACTGTGGCATCGCAGTGGTCACTGGGAGAACTACAAGGAAAACATGTACTTCACCACAGTGGACGAGACCAGCTACGCCATCAAGCCGATGAACTGCCCTGGCGGATGCTTGGTCTACAAAACGCGTCAGCATTCGTACAAGGAGTTTCCTCTGCGAGTGGGGGAGCTGGGGCTGGTGCATCGTCATGAAGCCAGCGGGGTGATGCATGGTTTATTTAGGGTACGTCAGTTCACACAGGATGATGCCCATATTTTCTGCACCCCGACTCAAATCGAAGATGAAATTGTGGGTGTGATTGATTTAACCTTTGAGTTGTACAAGGCTTTTGGGTTCGAAGACATTCACATAGAACTGTCCACGAAGCCGGAAAAGCATATTGGATCAGATAAGATATGGGAAACAGCCACTGAGTCTTTGAAAAGGGCTATGAAGACGCGTCAGATTGATTTTCAGGTTAATGAGGGTGACGGTGCCTTTTACGGGCCTAAGATTGATTTTCACATCAAAGATTGCCTGGGGCGGTCTTGGCAGTTGGGCACCATTCAGCTCGATTTCTCCATGCCAGAACGCTTTGGGCTGACCTATACAGACGAAGACAACACGGAAAAGACCCCTGTTATGATTCACAGGGCAGTTTTGGGATCGTTTGAACGCTTTATTGGTATCATTATTGAACATTTTGCAGGAAGGATGCCAGTTTGGATGTCGCCAGAGCAGGTTCGCGTGTTACCCATTAGTGAAAAAACCAGTGATTATGCGAATAGGGTTCTGGATCAGCTCAAATCGCAAGGCGTGAGAGCTGTGTGTGACCAGAGCAATGAGAAAATTGGGGCCAAGATCGCCAAAGCTTACGCAGATAAGTTGCCTTGCATGTTGGTTGTTGGCCCGCAAGAGGCTGAAACAGGGGCTGTCAATGTACGTATCAGGGGACAGAAGGTCAATAAAACCGTAGATTTAGAATATTTTTCTGGAATTCTTGGTAAAGCCATTATAGATAAGAGAACGAATATAGAATTGTGAATGTAAGTTTCTTTTTTTTAGGTGTGAATAACACCGCAAAACTTTAGATTTGACTAAGAAAGGTAAGGTGGTGCACAATCGCTCATCAGCAAAGACTCAAAGTAAACGGAGGAATCAAGGTCGATACAGTCAGATTGATCGATGAAGATAACAATCAGTTGGGCATTGTCCCGACACGTGAGGCAATCCATAAGGCCCGTGAAGCCGGTCTGGACCTAGTGGAGGTTGCGCCAACCAGCGATCCACCCGTGTGTCGCATCATGGATTATGGCAAATGGCAGTATCAGCAAAAACGTAAGCTCCGTGAATCACATAAGAAAAGCCCCAAGAACGTCACCTCTCTAAAAGAAATCCGGTTGCGTCCTGAGACAGATACGCACGATTTGGAGATTAAGAAAAAGCATGCACGTGAATTTATGGCCAAAGGCCACAAGGTGCAATTCACCGTGTTTTTCAGGGGACGCCAGATGCTTCACAAGGATCGCGGGTATCAAATACTCAAGAATTTGGCGGAAAGTCTTGATGATTTGGCCAAGGTTGAACGTTCGAGTAAAATGACAGGCCGCAGAATGACGCTGCTGCTTGTGCCACGTGTTTCATAACCACGCCAGTTTTACGCGATACGATTCCGCAGGTAATCTGCCTGAAAAAACCGCGCAGATTCCAACGGGAAAAACAGGTTAAAAACATTGACTTGTGTCATTAAATGACGTAACCTACTTGTTTTAACTTTTAGCCTTTATCTAGATCAATAGGAAGTTATAGTATGCCTAAGCAAAAGACTCACAAGGGATTACGCAAGAGAGTCAGGGTTACAGCCTCTGGTAAAGTCAAATTTAAGCGTTCTGGTGCAGGTCATTTGATGAGCTGTAAAAATGCCAAACGTCGCCGTGGTATCAGTAGCAGTCCGGCTGTCATGCAAAAATGCGACACGCCCCGTGCGTTAGTCATGCTTTGTGAATAAGTTATCTCATTTTTTGCTTGCTTCTCGGCCCCCCATTCAGCTGCCGCAGCAAGTTGACATTTACACCTCAATATAAAGGAAAGCTGATATGCCAAGAATTAGAAAAGGCGCTGCACGTCGTCAAGCCAACAAGAGAGTATTGAAGTCCGTTAGCGGTCACCGTGGTTCTCCCGGTCGTTTGTTGAGATTGGCCAAGGAAGGTGCTGTTCGGGCTGAAGTTAATGCTCGCATCGGTCGCAAGCTCAAAAAACGTGATTTTCGTAGCTTGTGGATTGTACGTCTGAATGCTGCCTGTAAGCAAAGAGGGCTGAGATACAGCCAGTTTATCGATGGCTGCAAGAAGGCCAACATTGTTCTGAATCGCAAGATGCTCAGCGAAATCGCCATTGCCGATCCTGGTACATTTGATGTAATTCTTGAAAAAGCCAAGGCTGCCATCTAAAACACGCATGATGCGTTCTTTCAAACGGGTTATCTGAACAATGCTCGATACGTTTCATCAGATTAAAAAACAGGCTATTAGTGAACTTCAGGGTGTGACTACCCTGGACCAATTGGAAGGTTTCAGGATTGGGTATCTGGGCCGTAAGGGGCAGATACTGAAGATGCTCAGCCAAATTGGAAAACTTCCTCCCGAGCAGAAACGGGAGGGTGGCCAACTGGCCAATCAGATCAAGCAGGAGGTCACGGCGGCATTTGACGTCAAAAAAGCCTCCTTAGAGACCCAACAGGTGTCGACTGCGCCACCTGTTGACGTGACGTTGCCTGGTGTTGAGGTCGTTCAAGGCAAACCCCACGTGATTTCTCAAACCGTGAGTGATCTATTGGAGATTTTTGGACGTATGGGATTTGATGTGGCCTATGGTCCTCAGGTAGAGGATGAGTGGCATAATTTTGTGGCACTGAATATTGACGAATCTCACCCTGCTAGGGATCCATTGGATAATTTCTATGTGGATGACCAGCGTTTGCTGAGAAGTCAGACTTCCACGATTCAGATTCGTGTCATGGAGAATACAAAGCCCCCCATCCGTGTTGTCGCGCCAGGGCGTGTTTATAGGCCAGATACCGTAGATGCTACGCATATGTTCATGTTTCATCAACTCGAAGCCCTGGTCGTTGATGAGGGCGTGACTATGGTAGATCTGAAGACGACCATTGATCAGTTCATTCGGACCTACTTTGGTGAGGGAACCCAATGGCGATTCAGACCCAGCTTTTTCCCGTTTACTGAGCCAAGTGCCGAAATCGACTTACTGCTTGTTGATAAACATGGCAATGAAAACTGGGTCGAAATGGGCGGTTGTGGCATGGTTGATCCCAACGTGTTTGACGCGGTTGGTATTGATAGCGAAAAATACACGGGCTGGGCGTTTGGTTTTGGTGTGGAGCGTCTGGCTATGAGGAAGTATGGCATTACTGACATACGTCTCTTATTCGAAAATGACCTTAGGTTTTTGGATCAATTCTAACTGATATTTCCAGTACAAGTCTCGTCTTGTTTGTTGTCTTTCCCTGCTCACTCATCCTGACCGGGCATACCCAAAGAATAGCTCCTTCCTTGTCACATAGAATGGCAGTACGGTTTCGATCGATTTTTGAAAGTTCTGTACGGCTCAGAAACTTGCCTACCTTTTGAGGCTGGTGTTTTCCAAGTGGAACGAACCGATCACCAGGCACTCTTTGCCTGGCAAGCAACGGGAGACTGAGTGTCTCCAGATCAAAGTACTCGAGACATCGGTTTTTGTTTTGCTGAGAATTCATGTGCAACCTGTCTATGATCCTGGTTTGAAACAGAAGTGGTCCAAAGCCTGTTGATCCGGGCAACGCGAGTTTAACGGGATCGAGCCATTTATTTTGAGGGGCCTGAACCTGCTTGAATATCAGATTGCCACAGTCTATTGATACCGAGGTGTCACCTGGTAGATTCACATGAGAGGTACCCCTTTGAAGCAGTTTTAACATGGCCTGGTAATGGTATTGCGAAACGGTTCGCAGAGGTATATCTAGCGCAGTCAGGATTTGGCGGAAACACTCAACAAGAATAAGGGGTGGTGCTTGCCGGAGCGTTTCAAGTGGAAGGCTCGCAGTGTCTTGTGTGAAAGCCACATGGGATTTTAACAGCGTGGCTGCGTAGGGTTCAATCATTTGAGCATACATACCTTGGCATGTTAGAGACAAAGTTGCCAGTTCTTGCAGGAGATGGCGGTGTTCATTGATAAGCTTTGGGAGGATTGTCTGGCGAATATAGTTGCGCGTGTAGGTTTGATCCTGGTTTGAAGCATCTTCACACCAAATTTGCTTTTGACTCGACAAATATGCCAGAATCTCCTGTCGCGTCAAGCACAAGAGTGGACTGATGACACGTTGTCCTTGATGGTATCTTACGGGGCGAATACCGCACAGACCCCGATAGCCTGTGCCTCGTGATAAACGGTGAATCAGGGTCTCTGCGTTGTCATTCAGATGATGGCCAGTGGCTATAGTGTCACACTGATGTTCTTGAGCCAGATCAATAAGCCGATTTAAACGCCATTGCCTGGCAGCAGTCTCCAGAGACAGTTGTTTGGCTTTCGCCAGGGCTTTGACATCCTGGGTTTCGCAGACGCAAGGGAGTGCGCATGACAAAGCGAGTTGCTCCACAAACAGTTGCTCCTGATTCGCTTCGTTTCTCAGTTGATGATTGAAGTGGACACATAACAGACTCTTGATATGTCCTTGGCTTTTTAGTGCGGTAAGCAATCGGAGAAGGGCTGTGGAGTCTGCCCCACCTGATACGGCCACAAGCGTGCGTGTCGCCCAGGTAAATAATTCATACGTGTGATTAAAAGCAATGACTTTTTGCAGGAGTGCTCTGTGCATGATTCTATAAAAAAAGGGGCCTGTTTCTGACAGGCCCCTTGGAATACCAATTGCGTTTGGGTTTAGTGAAAAGAGGTGGCTGTATTGGCCAGAACCTTGATACGGTCTTCAGAAAACTTTTTCCATTTGTTGTACCGGAGCCCTTCGACCGTCATCGCTTCCTGGTACAGCTGAAGTGCCTCGGCCTTGCGATGAAGATACTTGTCCAGCAGATAGGCCGCTCGGAAGCGAGCAGGGTGGGGTGTCATGGCATCCCATTGGTAAGCCCTCTGGTAGTAGGTCAGGGCAATGTCATATTCCTTAAAGTGTTCTTGAATATAGGCGGCCTGGAAGGCTGCGTCATCAATTTTATCACTGGTGGGGTAGCGTTTGATGAGACGACTGTATTGATCCAGTGACAATCGAAGCAGGTTGGTGCTTCTGGCATAGGGCATGATAATGCCCCCAAAGGGGATCAGACCGCTGTCACGTTGATTTTGTTCTGCGTCCATGAAGAGGGCTGTTGCTTCAGGGTCCGCTGTTCTGGCCTTCAGTTCCGGTCCAGGAATGACATCCTGGATATAAGTGTATTGGGGAATGTGTGTTAAAGAGGCCAACTCCTTTTGTGACCAGGATAACTTGCGACTATTGCCTGTACGTGCATAGTAATTAGTCAGAATTTCGAGAGAAGCCTGATATGCCAAACGGTGTTGGGCCAGTTTTTCAACCAAGTCAATTTCACTGACGTCAGCTAGATCATAAGTGGACGCTGTAATCACAGTGCTTCCTGGCCTCATATAGCTATTTGAGCTACATCCAATACACGAAGCAATGATTACGATTAATGTCAGCACGGTTGCTATCCTAGCCATTTTGGCCTCCTTATTTACTAATACATGCGATAAGCTTGACTTATAAACAATATAAACCCTTAGGAAAACCCTCAGGTTAACAGCGAAAAAACAAGAAATTTCCCGCAGACTATATTTATGCCATTAAAGCAGTTTTAAAGGCCTCGTCAAGCAAAAACAAATGGTTGAAAGCAAGTTTGTTCAGTAGAATTGAGTGGATTGTTGCGACCCAGGAAATTGACTAGAACGTAGAACGTGGTTATCTAAAATAGTGACAGGGAGATATCATGACATTATCGATTAGCCTAATAAAGAAAATGATTCTTGTGGCCTTGGTTTTGATTGTGTTTTCCAATGTAGCGCAGTGGGTCGGCGATTCCATGCACGAGATAGTGGGGGTTGTCTGGGGTGTTGTGGCCGCAGGGGTTGCCTATTTTTGTCGCACCAAGGCCATGAAGAGCCATACTGCGGTGGTGGACAAAAAATACTATCTCTGGCTTTGCGTACCGGTTATTCTGACCCTGATTCCGGTGGTCTTTCGAATACGCAAGATTTTCACCGAGGAATCTCAGTCCGGGTGGATACGTTTGTGGGATGCGATGCCTGTGCTGGTTAATTTTATACTGCCTGTGGGCATTTTGTGGGTGGCGTATGCCGCTCTAACGCCGCACATGAAAGAGGTCCCCGTAGATCCAGCCGCAATGTCCGACGATGAGACGCAAGTAGAAAGGGCCTGAGCGTGTTGCCCAGGCCCCAGGTATGTTTGCTTGACTGGTTTGTCAACCGGTCGCAGTTAGGTCGTTTACTTGGGCATGACCAGGAGTAGGAACACAAAGCCGAAGAGGCCAACAGTTTCCACAATACCCATGGCAATAATGATAAATACCAGGCCCTTGCCTTCGCCTTCAGAGATTGCACGGCAGCCAGCGGCGCCAATCACACCCTGAAGCCAGGCGCTAAAGAGTTCAGCCAGACCACCAGCAATACCAATGCCCAGCAGTGTACCTGCATGCGTTGCTGTCATTGGATTTGTACCAATAATGGCGGGGGCCAGACCTACGAGCATGAGAATAAAGCCGTAGATAGTCTGTGACAGAGGCATACCGGTCAGAATGATGTATGCAAAATTCAAGGGTTTTCCAGCCTTGGCTTCTTTGGCCCATGCGCCGGCTGCTGCCTGACCCGCCGCACCAATACCCAGCGCACTACCTACAGCCGCACCACCAAGAACCAATCCCATCGATAATTGTCCAGCAAATTCCAAACCTGTTAACATTTACTTTCTCCGTTAGAAGTCCTATTCCTTGTGAAAGGCTGATATGCGTACCCAGCCCACTTCACGCCGACATTATTAGAAAACTCAAGCATATTCAGTCGCACACCATGTGCGAAAATAGCAATGGCAGCCAGACCCAAATTCAGGGCGTGGCCAAAAATCACGATCGGGGCACCTGCAAACCAGGTGGCGTTCTGTGCCACTTGGGCGCCCAGCCCGTTAAAGGCGTCCGCAATGTAGTAACTGGCCAGTCCGACTGCAAACAATCGAATGTAACTCATGATGTCACTAAACGTGCCTAAGAGTGGCAAAATTGAGGAGGCAAAGCCTGTGAGTATCCGCTTCACTGGATTGCTGTGCGGCTCACTACACCAGGTGACACAGATCAGGCCTCCCAAGAGGATGATGCCGACAATCGGGGGTACTTGGTCAGCCCCAATAAACATGAGATACCAGATCAAGGCCATCATGTCAGACAGAATGATGATCCAGCCCACTTCAGCAAAGGCTCTGACGTTTGGCCACAGTTCAACCACACGTCTGAGATGAGCAATGATTAGATGAAAACAACCCAGTAACAGAGAAATCTTCATCATAAGCACACGGCCAACTTCTCCATTCTCTCGCCAAAGCAGGGCTGTTTTCTCCATGATCTGGCCCCCTTTTTGAAAGCCTGCATCGTAGAGGCTCTCGGGTGTGATGCCAAAATAATTGCCAGACATGACGCCCCAAGCCAGTGTGGCCAGACCGAAGATAATGAGTAACTGAGCCGAAGGCTTGCCTGCTGCCTTGACCAGTTTTTTGTAAAACACCAGGCCAGCACCGGCCAGAATTAATCCATACCCTGCATCACCAATAAGCATGGCTGCAAACAGAGGCAGGGCCACCATGAAGAAGGGGGACAGGTCCATTTCCTTGTAACCGGGCAGGGTGCCCAGCATATCGAACAAGGCCTTAATTGGCACAGCCCATTTGGGGTACTCGATCAGCGTAGGAGGTTTTTCCTCTTCTTCGGGTTCAACCACGTCGACTGCGGCCTGAATGCCCAGGGTCTTAAGTTGTTTGGCAAGGCTGTGTGCCTTGGATGAGGGGACCCAGCCCTGCAAGGCGAAGAGAGAGGATATATGCAGTCCGCTTCTCTGTGTGATGCAGAACGCTGCTTCAGTATCCAGGGCTTGACGGAAGTCTTTCAAGTCCTGTGTGAGAACCGCCAGTTTACTGAGCAACTGGTCATTTTCTTTAATCGAGGTAGCGAGCATGTTAGCTTCAGTCTTGACCGTTGGCAGGTCTTTGGCAGGCCAGGGCACAGAGGTTGCGACTTCTGGCATCACAAACTGACCAGCACGATCAATCACCGCAATCAGTACTTCCTGGCCGGATTGGGCCAACACCTCAAGACACTCTGCTTCAAGTGAGGGGAGGTCACTCTCCTGAATCCTGTAAAACTGAATATCAAGGCCTGTATCCCGTAAGGCACGCAACGTGCTTAGTTCTACAGAACCCCATTCTTTTAATTGATCTGCCTGGCGATGCAGTGCAGTGAGTTGTTCACGTTCATCCAGAATAGCCTTGTGCAGAGCAATGGCCTCCCTGGCAGCATCCAAAGATGAGACATCCGGTGCTTTTCCGCTAGGGGAAATACCCTCAAGGATACGGATGGCCATATTGACATTTGCCATGGCTTCAAGGGTGTCGTCTTGAGCCACTGCTTTGGCAGTATCAATCGGGGCCACATGGACCACGCCGACCTTACCCATGGCATTCAGGAGTTCATTCTGATGCCTGGTTTGTGTGACTATGTAGACCTTGGACATGGGTACGATCATGCGGCGGCCACCTCCTCGGAGTTATTCATCAACTCCTTTTGTACCAGCTTCGCCTTGGCTATCTTGGCCCGGGCTACGCCAGCGGTCATCTGATCGCCCACTGCAATGCGAATGCGTCGAATATTGTCCTGGGTCTCAGGGATTTTGATTTTTTCAAACAGGTTCACACGCTGCATGACCTTCTTTAACTCGGCGAGGAGCAGATCAAGGCAGTCCTGTAAAATATTTAGTTCTGCGGTTAAACGGTTTACTTCACGCAGGTCCAGAACCGCTCGGTCTACCCAGGGGGCCGTGCCGAACAGGCTGTAATCAGTATTTGAGAATGTGACGCCATCAAACTGTGGTACGGCAATGCCCGCCACACTGCGTAAACTGGACTCCACAGTCTTGGTTTTAGCCAGGGTCTGGACATTCAGACCAGCGATGTCATTAAATACGCTTTTGTAGGCATCGACGATACCTTGAGTCTTCTGCACATCCGAGTCGACCTTGCTAAAGGCTTGCTTGGCCTGCACAATCGAAGATTGTACCTGTTGCTGCTTGAGCTTGAGCGTGGGTAAATACCGTTCGTATCGAGCTAGGGCGTCACGCTGAAGTTTTAGCTCTGTGCGTGTCAGTTTTATCTTTCGTTTTGCCATAGACTAAGGTCCTGGTAGACTTGAGATTCATTATGCCGTTGCGGCAGTTTTGGGCCAGTGTTTTTCCGTAATCGCACCGCGAATGCCTGTTTCTTCCGGCTTAAAGCACTCTGCCAGAATACCCCAACAATGATCCAACGCATCAAACAAGGGTAAATTCAGAGTCAGATCCATCACCTTGGATTCAAACAGGTCACCATATTTCAGGAGACGCTCATCCCAGTCAGCCAGTTCGAAACCCATTTCGTGCTTTTCGCGACTCTCCTGGCACTGGGCATAGAGTTGGATACAGGCGTCCATAATCGCACGGTGATCATCACGGGTCTTTCCGTTAACCAGCTGTTTCAGACGTGACAAAGATCCAAACGGGACAATACGTCCGCCACGCAGGTACAACTGTCCTTCTGTAATATAGCCCGTGTTATCAGGCACAGGATGAGTGACATCGTCACCTGGCATGGTCACGCAGGCCAGCACGGTCATCACGCCAGCCCCGTCAAAGTCCACAGCCTTTTCATATCGCTTGGCCAATTGTGTATAGAGGTCACCGGGATACCCACGGTTGGATGGCACCTGTTCCATGGTAATAGCGATTTCTTTGAGTGCGTCAGAGAACGCCGTCATATCAGTGAGGAGAACCAGGACATTTTTGCCTTGCAGGGCGTATTGTTCTCCCACAGCCAGAGCCATATCAGGAATCAACAGACATTCCACAACGGGATCAGCCGCAGTATGGACAAACATGATGGTACGGCCTAACACGCCGGCCTCATCAAAGCGTTGACGGAACAGGAGGTAGTCATCGTGACGCAATCCCATACCACCCAAAATAATGACGTCTGCGTTGGCCTGCATACCCACACGCGCCAGCAGGTCATTGTAGGGCTCACCCGCAATAGAGAAGATCGGAAGCTTCTGAGACCCCACCAGGGTATTAAAGATGTCGATCATGGGAATGCCCGTTTCAATCATCTTGTCGGGCAGATTTCGCTTGATTGGATTCACCGCAGGCGTACCGATTTCAACGGTGTCGGCCTTGACTTCCGGACGACCATCACGTGGCTGGCCAGACCCATCAAACACACGACCGAGCAGATCGTCTGTAAAGGGCACCTCAAAGGAGTGTCCGAGAAAGCGAATCTTGTCGCCATTGGACAGACCTTCTGTGCCACCAAACACCTGAAGACTGACCTGATCGTCTTCCAGTCGAATCACCTGAGCCAGAGAAGAGCCCTGATCTGTGGTAATCACAGCCAGTTCATCGTAGCCAATACCTGTGGCCTTGACAGTGACCACTGTACCGGCAATTTTGGTTATCTCATCATAGAATGTTCTCATGCTGAATCGCCTTATTATCTGTTTTAGCGTGCCTAAATATCTTTGTATAAGCCAAAGCTGCGTTACTGGGGCTTATTTGCCCTTGATCTTTGACTGGATGAAACTGTCAATCTCTGCCAATATGGCCTTGAAGTCGCCGCGTTCAATGCCTTCATCGTCGCTGGGTGCCATGATTTGTGAATCCTTGTCGTGTCTTTCCGATTCAGGCATGACGCTTGGATCCCAAGGGGCGTAGTTCCAGTCGCGGAACATACTACTGATTTTCATCAGCACCTGGCGTGCTTCATCCTTGCTGGCAAATCCAAAGTTTGCTTCAATCACAGAGAGAACCTTGTCAAACACGAAACATTGACGGTCTCTTGATGTGGCAGCTTCCACGTCATCAAATGCGTTCTGCTGCAGGTAGGCTGAGTCGAAGAATTCGGCCTTGAGCATGGTGGCAAAGTCATCCACTGGTGTGCCTTCTTCGCCCACCACTGTCATCATCTGACGTACTTCATCGCCACGCCTCAGGACGCGTTTCAGTTTGTCCATTTTGGCAGGTTCAATGATACCCTTATATTTTGACCAACTTTCCAGAGGGTCAATCGCTGGGTAGCGGCGGGCATCTGATCGGGCACGACTCAAACCGTGGAATGCACCGACCACCTTCAGTGTGGCCTGTGTCACGGGTTCGTCAAAGTTACCACCTGCCGGGCTCACTGTGCCTCCAATGGTCACCGAGGCAATACGGCCGTCATTGAGTTCCAAAGCCCCTGCACGTTCGTAGAAGTTTGCGATGCGACTTTCCAGATAGGCGGGGAAGGCTTCTTCACCAGGAATTTCTTCCAAGCGGCCCGAGATCTCACGCATGGCCTGGGCCCAACGACTGGTCGAGTCGGCCAGGAGCAGGACATTGAGGCCCAGCTGACGATAGTATTCTGCTAATGTTACGCCTGTGTATACCGATGCTTCACGGGCCGCGACGGGCATGGCTGATGTATTACAAATGATAATTGTACGTTCCATCAGGCTATGCCCGGTTTTTGGGTCTTGTAGTTCGGGGAACTCACGAATGGTGTCCACCACTTCTCCAGCTCGTTCACCACAGGCCGTGAGGATCACAATATCCACTTCAGCATATCGTGATGTAATCTGTTGAAGTACGGTCTTACCTGCACCAAACGGCCCTGGGATACAGTAGGTGCCACCGCGAACCACAGGGAACAGGGAGTCCACAATACGGACACTCGTCACCATGGGGTCAGTGGGCAGCAAACGTCGTTTGGCTGTAGCGAGGGGGCGTTTCACAGGCCAAGTCTGCTGCATGGTCACAGGCACCTTTTTGCCGGTGCTGTCCTTGAGAACAGCGACTTCATGGGTCACAGGATAGGCACCGGCCTTGGCCACAGAGTCTATGGTAAATTCACCGGACCACGAAAATGGTACGGTGATCTGGTGCTCAAAGATGCTCTCCGGCACACTGCCCATGACATCACCGGGCTTGGCCACATCACCAGCCTTGGCTTTGGGTGTCCAGTCCCATTTCTTTTCAGTGTTCAACGGTTCCACATACGTGCCTGGCTTTAAGAAGTAGCCAGCCTTCTCTGCCAACTGGGGCAGGGGGTTCTGAAGACCATCAAACACCTGTCCCAGCAGACCTGGGCCAAGTGTTGCTGAAAGCATGCCCTCGGAAAATTCGACGGGATCCCCCACACGTAATCCGCGAGTTTCTTCGAAGATCTGGAGGTCCACAGACTTGCCGCGAATACGAATGGCTTCGCAGAGTAGCTTGGCCCCATCACTTCTCAGGCAGTGACCCACTGCATTTTTGACTACACGCCCGTCAACGTGGGCGACAACCATGTTTCCAAAGACGGCTTTGATTCGTCCATCCACAACAATTACCTCATTATCAGCCGATATCAGTATTGTGTTTATACCGTTTGTTTTAGACCGGGCCGAGAACGCTCGACGCGTGTCTCTTTATAATCATTAATCTGTCTGCAAACGACGCCAGCGGTGTAGCAGTACCAATTTGGCGGCATAGGCTTCCAGTTCTTGAGCTTGAAAACTATACCATTTACTATTGTCTTCCATCCACTCCCAGCGGGCCTTATCCAATGCTTCCAGGGCAGACAGGGGGTCCAGTGCGGATGACCAAGCCGCCAAAGCACTGGCAAAATCAGCTGACGAGTCAGCCAATTCTGGCGTGACTTGATAGGCCAGGGGGTCCAGTTCCAGGGCATGTGCTCTGGTGGCAGCCAGGGCATTACGCAGGCCCACTTCAAATTTTACCCAGGCCTTCAGAAAGGGACTGCCAGAACGCTGAGCCGTGGCCCAGGCGTGCATGAAAAACGTACGCCAGATCGCGTCCACATTTAAGCGGGCCGTGTCCTGGTTTTCAGAGCCTGATTCTGGCAACAGGTAAGCCGGCAAGACAGGTATGTTGTCGGCATCAACCTCGGACAAGACTGAAAAGCCAGCCTGGTCTGCAGGCAATTCACCAGACATAATCGCCTCACGCTGAACCAGATCGTCCATTAGCAGAAGTACTTGGACAGTCTGAACAGGGCCCTCAGCCTCAGACAAACGATCCAGTAAATCCTGCTTGCTCATGGGGGGATTGGCTCCAAAGGTATCAAGTCCTGGAAGGGCGCTCAGTAAATAGTCGTATCGACGTGCTGTCATTTTGATCCTAACCGGAAAAAAGGGCCTTATGCCTTGTTGGCGATAGCGCTATCCAGGATGTGACGTAGTTCAGGGTCGATCATGTCCGCCAGAAGGGCTGTGACGGAATCGGTACTGACTTCCACTGTCGATCCTTCAATTTTGTACTCAAAACCGGCCTGAGCCAGGCTGCTTTTTACATCTGCTTGGATACCTTGATTCTTCAGTGTTTTGACCAATTCCTTGAGGGTGCTGTCAAGGAGTTTGCCCTTGAGTGCCTTGGGCACCACAATGTCTGCTGAAACAGAGGCTTCAGCGTCGTTTTTGGCATAAGCAGGAATGACTTCACGCAACACAGAGGCCAGTGTATCTTCTTTTGATAGGGTTTTTCCCACCTCTTTAGCCAAGAGGGTGTTCAGCAATTGGCTGAGTTTTCCCTTAAGAGCGAGTAGGGCGTCACGTGTGGCGAGTTCGAGGCTGGAATCCATACGGGACTTGATTTTGCCGGCCTCAATATCAGCCTCCACAATCATTTGATTTGCTTTGGCCTTTGCCTTGGCAATGATCTGATCGGCCTGAGTTTGAGCGTCAGCTTGAATCTTTTCAGCAGCTTTCTTGCCGGCATCCACGCCTTCTGATTTTAATGTCTCAACAAAAGCTTCAATGTTTTTAGGCATAACCAGTTTCCTTTTGTTCCGGTTCAGTACAATACCGAAGCGAATACTTGAACTTGTGTTGGGTGGCTTAGTTTAAAAGCAGAAAAACGCTGCAAAACAAAGCAACCTGATTTACGTTTGTTTACTGGTAACCCCACTAATCGCGAGGTTTTCTCAAGAGTTGAAAAAAAGTCTGCGCTCTATGAGAAAGCGACATAATATCAACAATATTTCAGTCGATCAACTTTCAATTCCAAATGAATTTTATTATGTGTTCAAATACTTGGGAAAAATGTGCTAATCTCTTAGAGATTTGTCGGGATATTGAGGCTTGACGTGTTGATTGAGGGCTTGGCGTAAGTCCATGTATTTATAGGGGATATCGAGTGAGTCGCATAGGGCTTTGAGTCTGTTTAACGCCTTTTCTGTGAGTTGGCTTTGAAAATCAGAATCGCCTTGGCAGCCATAGATTCGGCACCCCAAAAATCGGTATTTGTGAACAGAACACCGATTTCTTTCCATATAGGGGCATTTCCCAGAGGGCATCTCCTTGAGTTTATTCCCCATTTTTTCTGCAAAATAGAGCATTTCTGCATGGGTCACATAAAGTCGATGTCCGAAAGCATCAAAATCACAACATTTTCCGCAGGCAGTGCAGTCGCCAGCTTTGGCCTTGTGGCTGGCCAAAATCTCGTCCAACCACGCAAATAAGAGGCCTATCTCAGCAATGATCTCCTCATTTTTCCTCATCAGTCCACCATGACTTCTGTTTTCTCAACTTGTCTATCTCTTTCATGCTAAACATCTTACCACGATTCATGCCAGGGCAGGATCGAGCTGATTCGTTCCAGGTGTGGGGATTTTTCAGATTTGACGCCCAAAATGGCCATGTTCTGCATTGGTTGGGGCGCACAGAATAAATTTGGCACTGTTTTCCACAATTCTCAGTTTTTAGAAAAATGCAATTTTTTGAATAGGGTTCTTCAATAATGGTGGTTCGATATCCCACTTTTCTGAGAAATCGTCTGCGTAATTCGTCTTGTGGGAGTTTCAGGAACTCTCCAATGAATTTGATTTCTGGTGCCGTGCACCAGATAAATCCTTCTCCCGGGCCGGAACAGCAGTTTCCGCACCCTGTACATTCAAAGTGCAGCCCAGCGGCATACCAGGGTATTTTCAGACGCATAATCTTACCATTTTAATACAGCCCCTGTGTCTGCGCTGGTGGCCAAAGCCGCATATTTGCCCAAACATCCCTTGGTCACTCTTGCGGCTGGGGCTGTCCAGTGGCTTTTTCTTTCAGCCAGGATATCTTCACTTAGCTGAACACTAATGCGATTGTTGGGAATGTCGATTTCCACTGTGTCGCCCGGTTGTATCAGGCCGATGGGGCCACCCACTGCAGCTTCTGGGCTTATATGGCCAATGCAGGCACCCCGAGTGCCTCCGCTAAAACGGCCATCTGTGATCAAGGCTACGGATTCCCCTAGGCCGGCGCCCATGATATAGCTGGTCGGGCTGAGCATTTCCTGCATGCCAGGGCCGCCCTTGGGACCTTCGTAGCGAATGACCACTACGTCGCCGGCCTTGACCTTCCCAGCCAGAATGCCGTCACAGGCTTCTTCCTGGCTTTCAAAGATCACAGCCGGGCCTGTGTGGGTTAGCATGCTCTTGGTGACTCCGGCATTCTTTACCACACTACCGTTGGGTGCCAGATTACCCTTTAAGATAGATAAACCGCCCGTTTGCGAATACGGATTGTCCAGAGAACGGATACATTTCAGGTCTTTGCTGTCGCTCTGAGCCACGTTTTCAGCCAGCGTGTTGCCTGTGACAGTAATACAATCGCTATGTATCAGCCCATCAATCTTACTGATTTCTTTGATGATGGCGCTGATGCCGCCTGCTGCATCCACATCTTCAATGTGATAATCACTCGAAGGTGAGACCTTGCAGATATTGGGACACAGGGCAGATAACTCGTTGATTCTGTTGAGGTCATAGTCGATGCCCGCTTCACTGGCAATGGCCAACGTGTGCAGCACAGTGTTGGTGGACCCGCCCATGGCCATGTCCAAAATAAGGGCATTGTCCAGGGAACGACGGGTGATGATGTCGAGCGGTTTGATGTCCTGTTTGATGACCTCAATAATTTGTTTACCCGCTGCCTTGTACAGGTTCTCACGCTTGGGGTCCACGGCCAGGATGGTTCCATTGCCAGGCAGGGCCATGCCAATGGCCTCACACAGGCAGTTCATTGAATTGGCTGTAAACATACCCGAGCAACTACCCTCAGTCGGGCAACCTGAGCATTCCAGGTCATACAGCTGTTCTTCTGAAATCTGGTCATTGTTGAACTGAGCGACACCCTCAAAAATGCTGATAAGATCCACTGTTTTGCCGGTTTTGGTTTTTCCGGCTGCCATCGGACCGCCAGAGACAAACACGGTGGGGATGTTCAGTCGAACCGCTGCCATGAGCATGCCTGGTACGATTTTATCGCAATTGGGGATGCAAACCATGCCGTCAAAGCAGTGGGCTTTGCCCATGGTTTCCACTGCGTCTGCCACGATTTCACGGGACGCCAGGGAGTATTTCATGCCGGCATGTCCCATGGCAATGCCGTCACACACAGCAATGGTGTTGAATTCAAAGGGGACACCGCCTGCATCACGCACTGCTTGCT